>Ga0007828_1000171_pt1 | contig 17792 bp, 17 predicted proteins | sample CryBogCBE16Oct07_FD_71232 | JGI IMG/M metagenome (GOLD analysis project Ga0007828, IMG submission 71232) | Freshwater microbial communities from Crystal Bog, Wisconsin, USA - CBE16Oct07 | ecosystem: Environmental > Aquatic > Freshwater > Lake | place: Crystal Bog, Wisconsin, USA | collected...
ATACCTAAAGATTTTATATACATATCCAATAGACCTTCTTCTTCTAAGAACTCAACAGATTCGGAAGTCGCACCAGCAGTACCCATCATTGATTCTTTTTTCATTCTTTTCATTGCAGTATCAGCAACGCTTTTTATACGATTCAATGGAGATTGTCTTTGACCGTAACGAAGAGGATTTGTTTTACCTGGAGGAGCAGAGTTTCTACTCTTAATTTCTGCTGTTGTTAACGGTACGTCACCACGATCCTTACGAATAGCGGCAGGAATATCAGAACGAGCTGGTGATTCATCTAGTTCTACTTCTTCTCTTGATAAAACTTTTCTGCCCAATCCAATATTGTCTTTTTTCTTATCTTCTGGATGTCTGCCTTTTTCTCCTCGACCATCAAAACCCATTTTTTTATAATCAGATCCAATTTTTGCAGTATATTCGTTTTTCTTTTCTTTATTGGATAAATTGGCTTCATCAATTTCCGAATCTTCTTTAGTTAAACGATCAACAGCTTTTTTCATATAGTATCTTCTATCGGCTTGTTTTTTTGTAAGTTCTGGACTTTCGTCATCCTTATAAGAATGACCTTTTGAAGCATTTAATCCTATTTGAAAATTTATTCTAGATACACTACGTGTTGCTTTATTGACATAGTTACCTAAAGTTTTCTTACTCAATTCATCTAGTTGTTCATAGTCTTCAGTTTGCATGAATTTTTCAATTTCTTCTACTGTAAAATCTGACAAATCAACTTCTTCCATCACTTTCTGCACACGTTCAACTTTACGAACAGATAAATTACCAAAGGGACCTTTACCAGTAGCTTCGTTAGCTTGTTCAATAGCATGACCGTCGTGTTTTGCATTAATCAATAGTTTAGCCATCCACTCTCCATCTTTGTTCTCAAAATGAGCAACATGAGTGTGTTCTGGTTTTTCTTCGTTGATTTCATAATACTCTACTTCTTCTTTAGCTAAACGATCAGCAGCTTTGGATATATTGTGGCGTCTATTACTAAATTTACGTATATCTTTATCGTATTGCTTTGATTTACTATATTCTGGGTCAGTTGAAAAAGATAAGCCTCTAGAAAAACTCGCATTAGAATTTTTTGTTGCCGCTTGCTTGACATAAGAAGCTAAAGTTTTTCTACTCAACTCGTCTAGTTGAGCATAGTCTTCAGTTTGCATGAATTCTTCGATCTCTTCTTGTGTGAAATTTTCAAGTGAATACTCTTCTTTAGCTTGAACTACGTTTTTAGTAAAATCTTCAATTTCTTTATTGTGTTGATCGATTTCTTTATTACGAATCGCTTTCAGCGCAGGCTTTACTTCTTCGTTCTTAAAATAAGAATACGGAGTAGGACCTGTTAACTTGTCATCAAATTTTATATCAACTGGACCTGGATTTGTAGAAATCTTTTGTTTTTCTCTTGTATCTTTGCCTTTTTCGATTTCAGAAGGGGGTTTCATTTCACCATCAGTTTTTAATTGTAATTTGAATGATTTAAAAGAATTTAATTTACCGCCTTTAACACGACCAGACAGCATATCTGTTGTTATTTCATCTGGCAATCCTGGTTTTGTAACAACTTCTGCTTCTGAAACAACTTCTTCTTTTACAGAACTATCTATTTTTTTGTATGCGTGTGCATATGCTCCATAATCATTGTCTAGTTTATCTACTGCTCTACTTGCAGATTTCAAATTTTTATACACAGTTTTATTTACTCTCATACCTTTGTTTGGATGATTTCCGGCATAATACAAGTGATATTCATTACCATCTGATTCTTCTAATTCTTCTACTTCTTCTTTCATTGCCATTTTAGTAGCAGTAGCGTACATAACGTCTTTCCAACGCTTACCGTATTTTGATTTGAATTCTGATGTCTTGTCTTTCATAGACATAACGATATCTTCACGTTTTTTCATTTGTGAATCTGACATTTTAGCTTCACCCATATTATTATCGGTGAATGTTTCTTGTGGTTGATTTCCTTTATTTTCTTTTATGCTATTTAATAAACGATCAATGAAAGGAGTCTGCGCTTCTTCATTTTTAGGATATGCAAGTTTTATTATTGCTTTACTTACACCACGATGTCTGTTGCTAACTTTTTTTAAGTTTTTATCAAAATCATCACTACCCATGTTTTTGCCCATTTTTGTACTTTGTGATCTAAGATCGTTAGTTGCATTAATGGCATAATGTGTTAAAGTTTGTTTACTCAATTCGTCTAATTTTTCAGATTCATTGAGAACAGAAGTAGACTTTGCATCAATAATTTTATTTTCAATTGGATTTTCTGATAGAACTTTATTAACAGCATCAAGTATAGACTGACTTACTGGATTTTTTGCAAACATTATTTTGCTCCCTTTTTATTATTTTTTTTAATTGTAACGCCAATATTTCTTAGTGTATCACTATATGTATTCATTCCTTCTTTGTTACTCGCACCGCTCATAGTGCCACTAACACCCATATCTGACACTGTAGGACTATCAATAGCTTCATTTTTTAATTTTTTTCTCAATTTTATGAAAGTTGGTTTTTCTCTATCAACTTTCATCGGATCGATTAAACCACCAGCAGGCGAAGCTGTACTCGCTGGACTTGCATTACTGTAATCTTGACTCTCGCTCGACATTATATTGCCTAAGCCAGCACCACCAGTCAAACCAGAGCCATTTGTGCGAGTATTCCATTCAGAACCTAGACCATCTGGATTACCAACACGATTTGCTCTTAGAGATTTGTCTCCACGCTTTATTTTTTTGTTTTTGTCGTTGTCTTTTTGGAAGTTTGGTTCTTTTGCTTTGGGACTGATTTTAAGGGTTGGACTTGTTTCTGAGACGATTTCTTCGTATGTGCGGAAGGTGTACCCACCTGGGTTTGCTTTTGTGTCACCGTAGCGGACATCATCTTGTTTTCCTGCGATTCTTGCCATTTGGCAGGACGGACAGTTGTTGTCGATGATGAATTTGTGTTTACCACAACCTCTGTGGTTTTTCCCAACAGAACTGGTGCTTGTTGAACAGTCTTTGGTTTCTTGAAAAAGTTTATTATTTTCTTGATCATTTTTATTTTCCTTAAATAATGTATTGATTTTTTTATTAATGTTATTTCTATCTATCCAATCCTGTGATGCTTCATTCAAGACTTTTGAATTTAAGAATATTTTAGTCATTTCATTGATTTTGTTTATATCTTTTGTTTTTGATGATATATCGCCAGAATTATCAAATGTTATAAAATTATCGAATGATTTATATAATTCTGCTTTATTTTCTTGAGATTTTGACCATTTTTCATATCTAATCGATTCGTTGATTGATTTTGCAAGATATTCATTTCTTTTTTTACTTATTTCATTTGTAGTAGAAACAAATATAAGCATGGTTTCGTAACCAAATTCTTCTAATTCTTCTTTTAAATCCATAATAGAATCGGAATCATCTGCTGGACAATTAATAATTAGAGATTTTCTATTTCTTAATGATTGTAATTTATGATCATCGCTTTCTGTTGCAAATCTTTGCTTATCTAATATGTATTTTTTAAGCTGAACAATGTTTAGTTCCATTATATTAAAATGCGAAAGTGACTCTCTAATGACAATATCTTTTCCCGAACCAGGACCGCCTGTAACGAAAATTGCTCTAAAATGAGATTCGTTAACTTTTGGATTCGATTTTTGACTTATAAGATTTTTAAAATCTTTAAAATTTTTCATTGATTACCTCAAGAATTGCAACACACTTTGGTTGCTGTATTACTATTTATATTTATTTTATTTTAAAAATACTCGTAAAATACTATCTACAGTATTTCCTATCATATAATTTTCTTTTACATGACGATAAGCATTTCTTATTCGTTGGCCTTTATGTTCTTCTTGTTCAAATAATCTAAGAATTTTTATTAATTCTTGATCATTTTCGTAAGTCGAACCTAATTCATTCGTTCTATTTAATAATTTTGCTGCCGCTATATTTCTTGAAATCCATGGTGTTTTGTTCAACATAGCTTCTAGAAGAACTAATCCAAAGCCTTCTGCGTCAGAATGCATAATGTAAGCATCTGCGTCTGCCATGGCATCTTTGATTTCTTTTGGATCATCGATCATCAAAGGAATAACATTTTCTTCTTTGCTTGGCATCAAATTGTGTCTATTGTCATAGCCTGTTGTGACAAGAACTGCATTTTTTAATTGTGCTTGTTTAAATACTTCTACAAGTTCTTTCATTTTCTTGTTTGGCCAATAACCACCACAAGACAAAAACATTCTTGTAGCGAGTGGAATTCCATACTTTTGTCTGAATGTACCAGAAACTCCGACATCTTCTTCTTTTATACCGTATGGAATATTGATACATTTATCCGTGACACCATATTTGGATACATGATCCCAATCTTCTATTGTTGAACAACCAATAAATTTTGCGTCCATTAAACCCTGCAAACAAATTGGACTTTCTGATGGTTTAATTAGCCAATACAACACTGGTGTATTAAAATTCTTGATATTCTGTAGAAACAAATTTTGAACCGAAACGTCCCCACCATGAATTATAACAAGGTCAAAGTCATTAGGATTAACATTACTAGTAACACTAACTCCATTTAAGTCTCCTTTGTGTTCACCAGCAACAACTGTTACATGGATACCACGGCGAACCATTTCTTCTGCTGTTCTTTGAACATTGTACTCTGAACCACCTGGATAGGGTGCATAACGATGCACTGCGAATAATATTTTCATGCTTTTCTACATACCATTTTAAGAACAGCCATACGAGCAGGTTCCGGATTTCTCATATCTGGATGTCTCTCACAATCAACAAAACCATTCTTTTCTAATAATTCTTTAAGTGACTTTTGATTGAATGCGTTAACATGACCCATACCTTCAAGTTTATATTCATCTTTATTGTGAAATCCACCAAACAAATACGACAATGCATTTTTCCATGGATCGATTGTTGGATTTAACCAATCAACATTTGCATGATGATTCCAATCTTTTTTGTAAAGTCTTTCAATAATCCAATCCATGTCAGGAACAGTAACCTCAAGTACAGCATTCGGTTTAAGTATTCTGCAAACTTCAGTTAATACTGAGTCAATATCAAAAATAGAAATGTGTTCTACAACGTCACCCATGTATGCTTTTTCAAATGTATTATCGTCGAATGGATAAGGCGTTTTCAATAGATTATGTAAACAATTTACATTACCCCATTGATGAATATCCATACGAACATCTGCGTCTGGTTTGGGGTGTGGGCCAGAACCAATATCAATTATTTTATTCTGACCAACTTGTACGATAGAAGCATTATTTGTATTATACACAAATTCCATTAAATTTCACCCCTTAACGCACGAGCAATACCATCATATAAATTGATTTTTGGTTTATAAAAAGTTAACAACTTAGAAGGATTTGCGACACGGTACATTACACCAACAGGTGCTGTTTTGATATGATTGATCTCTGGATTATAACCTCTGATTCCACAAACAATCTCTTTCAATTGATTAAAAGATGTTGCAATTCCAGAACCAAGATTAACTGGTCCTTCAATATCTTGTTTAATTGCTTCATCTACAGCATCAACAATGTCTTGCATGTGAATGAAATCACGAACTTGATTTCCATCACCCCAAATATCAAATGGATTCATTAGATTTTTTGCACGTTCAATAAACGATGGAAATGGGTAAGACAAATCTTGATCTGTTCCATATCCACTAAATGGTCTGAAAACATGAACACGAATACCTTTTTCTTGTAGAAATTGTAAACAATATTCACCTGTCAGTTTAGCCCAGCCGTAAGTTAAATCTGGATTTTGAACATTTTTTAAATTTATATCCCATTCAAATAGTTTATGGGTCATGTAATTTTCTTGTTTTTCAATTGGATATGCGGCAGAAGATGAAAAATACACAACATGATTTGGTTTTGTCCTCAATGCCCATTGCATCATATCAGAATCTATTGCTAAGTCTGTTGCAACAGCCAATGGATTATTCTCAATCGTTTCACGACCACCAACGATAGCCGCCAAGTGAATAATCATATCATAGTGATTGTCATCAGTCTTAAAGAAATCACGACAATCGTTGCCTTCTTTGATATCAATACCAGTAATATCATGATCTTTGTATTTACGCATAAAATACTTACCGACAAAGCCCATATGACCCGTAATCAAAATTTTCATATCAAATCTCCGCAACTTTAATGATATCTTTCACTCTGTTAATATATGTATGTTCTTCTTTTATACGCTTCATTTGATTCAAGATCAAGTCTTTGGTTTTTGGATCGTTTTGCATTTCTACAGCAACATCAAACAGATCGCCAGAATCTGCGGCATATGCAATTTCACCCTGAAAGAAATCGTAAATTGTTTTTGAATTAGTCATACCTAATGCACCATAACTAATGTTTTTAATTGTACGACAAGCGATATAACCATTCGCTAAATGATTTGCTGGTCTGCAATCTAAAGGTAATAGAGATTCAACGACCATTTGTCTGACTTGATCGATTGGCAATGGATTATTATATGGTGTGTTGTATAAGAAAGGTATTTGATGTTCGTCGCATTTCTTTACAAAATTCTCAAACATTGGTGAATTGTCATTACGAATTGTTCCACAAAAGAATGCTCTACGTTGTTGCGGAATAAATCTATCTTCAAAATTCATTTCATCTGGTAATAAATCTGTTGCCCAAATTGTATAAAAACGATCATAGTTAGTATTTTCTTCGTAGAAAGAAACATCATTTAGCGCATAGTATTTTTCTTTCTCAAATTTATATGCGTAATTTTTATCTTCTACACCATTCACACCCCAACCGTGTTCAGAAGTAAATCTAAAATCGATTAATTTACCAACATTACCTAGATACATTTCTGCACCAGGATTGCCTTCGACATTACCTTTATTTCCAAGATAATGCACAAGATAACACGACGATTTATTTAAAGGTAGTCTATTGCTATATCCATTTTGAAATGCTAACCATTGTTCTGTGATAACAATCGCATCATTAAAGAGATCATCAGATATCGTGTCACGATTATCTAACCAGTAAGTTTCAATACCCATTGCTTGTGATGCTCGAACAATCGCACCGTGAATAAAAGCATGAGTATGTCCCGTGTCTGGTTTTGCACCCCAAACGATAATCTTCTTATATTTCTTCATATCAATCCTTATAGTATAACCATGCATTATCAATCAGCGGAATAATATTGTTCATTTTATCACCAAAGAATTCACGAATAGCTTTATTAACTCCTGGCAGATTCAAATCATGACCTGCAAAGATTCCACCTTTCTTAACTTTGGGCCAAAATTGTTTAAAATCACGCAATGCACCTTCATAACTATGATCTGCATCAATGAATATAAAATCCAACGATTCATCGTCAATAGATTCAGAAAATGTTTTACTATCTTTATATACAATTTCTACATTGTAAAAGGGCGATAAGCGATTATACGCATTTGCTTTTATACAATTCTGTCGTTCTTCTGTGATGGGCAAACCATTCCAATCAATGTAAGTTGGATAATTATCTACAGCATAATATTTTTCAATATTAGTATCTTTATCTTTTAGAATTAATTCTGTAGTAACACCAAGACAAACACCAATCTCAGCACCAACAAGATCGGTTCCTAATTTAATCAAATAGGGAATCAATCCACGACCAGAAGGATTAGATTCACCCCATTCTACTTGTTTTTGTACCCAAGCATCAACGTCTAGATGATCCCAAGGATCGATTGATGCTGGTCTTGTGAACGAATTATTTTCTGTATCGTAAATTATTGTATCATTCATATTTTTTCCTTATAATTTCATTCCACTTTGGTACACGATTATATTGATGTACTAAAACATATTTTTGATTCGCTTCATTATACACACAGCCATCTTCTTTCATTACTGGTTCACCTTTCCAAATAAAGTTAGGTCTAAAACTTTCAACTTTATTTGGATCGACTGTCGTACCACATTGACACGCCCAAAAATTATGTGAATACTTTAATGTAATATCATGATAAGGTTTCATTGACAACAAAAGATTCATCGCCGCTTGGTCTGGGCCACCTCCACCAGGAACTTCCATAGGAGCACTTTGACATAATAGAAATATATTATAGCAAAAATCCATGAATATGTCAAATTTTCCTGCAATTGTACCAGCATTATAAATCGGTTGTTCTTGCATATGTATAGCCGCAATATCACCAAAAGAACGATACATATTATGAATTCCCCATGCTTCGTCTTTATATTTTAAATTTTCACAACCAACAATAAGTCCATATTTTTGATCAGTATCGTTAATTTTGAAATCTTTTTCCAAAAATTCTGACGGATTTGTTTGAAACACAACATCTGCTACATCGACAGAAATGACGTAACGATATTTCTTTTCCATTTCTTTAAGAAGAAACCAAATATGAAAGAATCTAGAAACAACAATATTGAATTTTTGTTTGTAAACGAATCTATTGTTAGCATCGTCACGTTCAAAACCAATTACAATAAATCCTTCCTCTTGTAATTTATTTACGATATCGTAGCCAATATTGTAAACAACCATGATCTTGTCGCCTGTAAATCCACAACGATTTAGTGAATTTACGTATGGTTTAATTTTATTATAATCTGTGTAGTCTGTGATAAAACCAATTACTAAGTCTTTTTCTTCCAAGGAAGTTCTCCATTATATGTTTCGTTCATTACTTTGTTTCCGACAATAAAAAAATCTGCATTAACAGATCCTTGACCGCCATCAACACGATAATTTACAGTATATTCACCTGTGCAATCAAACTTTTTAAAATGTTGAGAAATTGCATGTAAAAATACTCTGTCTTGTCCCCAACCACCATGCCATGCAGATGCTATCTTTGTTGCTACTTCAGTTTTAATGAAATACGTATTAGTATCTATGTGATTTGTATTTGTATATGCTAAATGTATACCTAATGACTCACAATTATCTTGGCAAATAAAATTAGAATCTTTGTCATATATGTTTCTGAATGAGTGACACCATTGCAGATTTTTATCATTGATTGTATCAATACATGATTGCACATGATTAGGTTGTAGCCAATTATCTTGATCTAGATACATTACATATTCAGTATCTATCAAATGAGTAAACGCAGCGTAGATTCTATGACCATAAAAACCATTAGCACCAACATTTATAGGCAAGTAAGAAACTTTTAAATTCTTATTACCCGCATATTGATCAACGATTACTTTGACTTTGCCTTTATGAGCTTCGCCATCACACACAACATAACAAGTAGTTGAATGAGATTGATTTAATACTGATTCAATTGCGCCTTTGAGTTCTTTAGCACCAGTGGTTGGTATGATTACAGTAGTCGTTGTCACAATTTGAATCCTTCAAATTTTTTATTTTGCGGTTTACCTACTTGTCCAGAATCAACTATATCAGTTTGAGCAGATTGTTCGATATCATATAATTTCATTTTTGATTTATCTATACCAATAGTAAATCTTTTATAATGAGATGGATCTGCGTATCTATTTTTCAATTGCTTAACCATAATTTGATTAAGTTCATCAAGTTCTTCTGATGTAATCAGAGCAAACATCAAATCAGCGGTTGCTGGTAGACCAAATGATTCACTTGTATCTTCTAGACCTGGATCAGATGATGTAAATCCGCTTCGAGTAGTTTGTGTTGCAGAGGCAATAGGAACATTAAACTCAACGGCAAGACCACGTAGCTCTTCTGCAATAGATTTAACATAGGTATAACTGTTGATATTTGCACCTGCTTTAATTCTAGACGAAGTGCAAATATTAAGATAGTCAATGAATATAATATCAGGGCTGAAATTACGCTTAATTTTGAGTTCATTCAATAGTGATCTAAAATGAATAGCAGAAGCAGTTGCAGTTGGATACTCTTTAATTATTAATTTACCCTTTGTTTTATTCTTAATTTTTTCTATTTTGCTATCGTATACTTCTTTAGGTAACAACAATAAATCATCTAATTTAACATTTAACAAATTAGCGTCTATTCTTTCAGCAATTTTTTCTTCTGCCATTTCAAGAGTTATATACAATACATTATATCCCATAGTGACTGCGCCAGCGGCAACGTGACACATAAAAAGAGATTTACCAACACCAGTGCCTGCTAATGCGATATTTAATGTTTTTTTAGGTAGACCGCCTTTTGTGATTTTATTAAAAAACTCTAAATCAAAAGGTATGCGTTCTTCTTTTCTGTGATAAAAATCATATCGTTCATCAGAATCTTGTAAGTAATCATGACCTACAGAATTATCAAAAGTTACTGATAGTGCATCAGATAATATTTTCGGTATTGCACCCTTATCGTGATTTTTATCTTTTCCATCAAGAATAGAAATAGAATCAAGAACTGCGTTATATATTGCCTTTTCTTGACAAAACTTTTCTGTTTTATCAATGAGCCATTTTAAATCAGAACTAGATTCTTTATTTTTTTCTATTTCTTCAAGATATGATTCTGAATTTTTAACTTCTTCATCTGTTAAATATGTTTTTTCTTTAATTGAAATAATAAGAGATTCAATAGACGGCAACGAATTATATATTGTTGTGAATGATGTGATTTCTTTGAATAATTCTTTTTCAGTTTTATCGTTAAAATATTCTTCTTTTATGAAAGGTAAAACTTTTCGTAAATATTCATCATTATAAATCAGACTCTTGATTATAGTTTGTTCCAGTCTCATCCGTTAAATCCTCTTCTTCATTTTTATCCATTATTTCTATCAACAAATATCCAATGAAATTTTTAAACTTTTCATCTTTCTCTAACATATTTGGTTTTTCGACAGAGGATTCTATAACATCATAACTAAAAACTAAATACACTTTATCATCTTTTTCATCAAATGACACTTTATTATATTTGTAAACTGTATCTTCATAAAATCCAGTTAGTATTTTAATGTATACAGATGTTGTGTCATCTTCGGGATAGATAAAAATATAATCTATCCCTTCCATCATTTTGCATCTACCTTAGATATAGCTTGAATTTTATCAGCATCAGTCCAATCTTTAACCTTCACATCACGAATAACATTATATTCATCATCGAAAACAGAAAGACGAACTTTGTCTGTTTTTTTCAGATTTTTAACGTATGTATTAATTGAAGCAACAGCTTCGTTCCACATAGTGATCATTGAACCGCTACGATCTAATAAAATTTCAACTCTCATTTAATTCCCCTCAAAAAGATTTTCTTCACCATCTTGCATAATATCAGATGATGATACACGATACTTATTTTCTACAAAATCACGAAACGACTTAGTTGTGATAATAGACATCCAGAATTCTTTAGTATCTGTGTCTTTTTCACGATATCTCTTTTGTTCAACTTCACCTGTTTCCATATCTACTTTACTATACCAGCCGACACTTGGTTTTGTTACATGCCCCGATTCAAGTGCAATATCAAGTAAACCAGACCAACGGCTAATGCCACCATTAAAAGATACAGAAACGGGTATTTTAGATTTTTCTTTGACATATCTTGATTTTTCCACATTAATAATGAAATCATAACCCATAATTTCTTTTGATTTTTCATCTTTATCTTGTTGTCTACCAATAATAAAAATATTGTCAGCGGCATAATATGAGCCTGAGCCGCCACCAACAATATCTTTAGGATACAAACCAATTTCTTTATATGTGTGATTAACAACAATCATCGGAATGTCTTTCAAAGATAAGTGTGGCGTAACCATACGAAATAAAGATTTGACTTGCTTTGCACGAGACATATCTGCTACAGATTTACCATCTAAAGCATCTTCAACTTCTTTTTTAGATGCTAAATTACCAATAGAATCGATGACTATAATTAATTTATCGTCACGCTCTAATTGAGTTAATTGTTGCATAACATCGAATTTCAATTGCTCAATGTCTGTGAGAGGTGTATGCAATACACGATTAGTATCAATTCCGAAAGAATTGAAATACGATTGTGGAGTACCGAATTCAGAATCATAGAAAAGAAGTGCCGCATCAGGATATTTGTCCAAGTAAGATTTTGCCATCAAAAGTGAAAATGCAGTCTTAAAGTGTTTTGATGGACCTGCCCACATTGTAAGACCTGGTGTTAGACCTCCATCCAACTTACCACTAAGTGCCACATTGATAATTGGCACAGAAGTTGGAATCATATCTTTTTCTGTAAAGAATTTTGATCTTGATAAAATAGCAGAGTCTTTAATACTACTATTTTTTTTAATTTTATCTAAAATACTATTCTTTTTAATCTTAGAATTATTATCATCCAATGTTGGATCGATACTTATAATAGCCATTTGCGCTGTCCTATAATTAATAACATTATTATTATACTATATTTTTCTATCAATTGCAATAGAATTTCAACTAAAAAAAACTCTCAAGTGAACTAGACTTTTCTGCTTCCCAACCAATACATTTGAGAATATCATTAATAGGATCTAAAAATGTTTTTTCAAATTGAGTATCATAATCGATATGATCTTCAAGACCAAGCTCTTTAGGTAAACGAACAGGATAAGAGATTACATTATTTTTAAAATGATTAGGTAATTTCAAATATACATATTTAATTTTTTCACCTTCTCTAATCAAGTCATATTTTTTAATTAGATTATTTTTTATTATATAATCGTTATATAATATTGCACCACGAACCTGTATTGGTGTAGACGGTTTAAATAAACTCATAGAATCTGAAAATTTCTCTAGTCCATTTAATCCCTTAGGTGTTGATATTTCTTCAACAGATAAATTTTTAAACTCAGCTTTAAAATTAGATATAAATGTCTGAACATCTTGCTCTGTTCCATCAATCATTAATCGTATCAATTCTTTCATTTTTAATTTAACAACAGACGGCGTTGATGACTTGACCATCTCAAGACCCATTACCTTTAGTTCTGGTTCACTATATTGAACGCCTTCATTATTATATACATTTAAGATATATCTTTTCTTTGCTGTCCAAATTCCTTTATCTGCTAATGCTTCTCTCTTCATTTGCATTTTTTGATCAGGAGCACCTACATAGTCTGCTAACTCTTGATATTTCTTATCAATAAATGGTTTTATTTTCTCTTCACAGATTTTATCCATCACGCTGATAACCTTTTGTTTATCAGACGTATCTTTAACGAATTTATTTATTAGTTCACCCATACGCAAATAGATAGAATCTGTATCACTGGCAATAATATAATCTACGTTTTCAGATGACAATATATTGTTCATATATTCATTTATTTTATTTGCAATCCAGCGTATTGATAATTGTCCTGCGAGAGTTACTGCCATAGCTAAACGCAAATCATAGAATCTAAAGTATTGTGAACCTAATGCTCCATATGCTGAATTAAGACTTAGCTTTTTAGCAGTTTGAAGATTATCATATTTTGATATTACTTTAGCAATTTCTATTTTCTTTTGTTCGTCTTTTTCATTTTCATATTCTTGTTTAGCTTTAAGCATTAATTTTTTAAATTTGCTTCTATCTCTAAACATTTCTTCCATCATACTTGGTAGAAATCCTTTGACATCTGTTCTGAAAAATTGTCCATTTGGTGTCATTACTGCATCTTTCAATTTTGAAAAATCTATTTCCTTATTTAAGATTTTTTCTACAGACACACCTGACGCTATGATGTCTCTCATTGCTTGAGTATAATTTTCTGGTTGAATTAACGTTTCAGGTGAAATATTATATTGCATCATAATATGAGGATATAGTGATGTTAAGTCATAACTAGCAACGTAATGATGTATACCAACCTGGACTTTTTTAACATAAGCACCCTCAAAAGATGCTGATTTTTGTTTTATTTCTTTAGGTGGTACAATTATATTTTTTTCTAAAAGATAAGCATATGTTAACGAATCCCACATCCTAGTTTGTGTGAATATATCTTCATAATTTGATTTTGTATCATATGCTAAAGTAACACCAGTTTCTAATAACTTTAATTTTTCTTCTAATTTTACAATTAGTTCAACGTCTTTTATATTATATTCAATAAAGAGTTGATGATTTAACTTATATAGAGAGTGAATGTTATCATAGTCATCATATGAGAGTTTACCCTCACCTAGTTCAATCTGAGATATTGTTTCTAATCTGTAATTTTCTCTAGATTCTTTTGTTAAAGAAATATATAACTCCATATAATCTAAAGAAGACACACCCATTATATTATATAATGTTATCTTTTGATTTTTATATGAAACAAGTTTATCGTTAATATAATTCCAAGGAGATAGCTTTTTTGTTTCTTCTTCACCAAGTACTTTACGAAATCTATTTACAATATAAGGTATATCAAATAATTTTGAATTCCAACCAGTCACTATATCAGGACATTTATCTTGCCATAGACTTAAAAACTTTTTACATAATTCGAATTCATCTTGACATTTTACATATATCTCTTTTCCTTTTGTTTCGTAATCACCACAACCGAATACGAACATATCACCACCGATATATTTGATTCCTATTGCAGTGATTTGATCATTAGAAATGTGAGGATGAGGAAAGCCATTCTCCGATGCAACTTCGATATCGATTACTGCTATTGATATCTTGTCGAAATCGTAGTCAATCATTCCTTTGTGGTAATCTGCTATGAACGCATACTCGAATCTGTTATTGCCATAGATTTTTGAATTGTGAACGTTTTCGAATTGTTTGATGTAATCTTTAGCTTCACGAATAGTTTCAAATGACTTTTTACTTAGATACTCGCCTTGTAAATTTTTATAAGTTGATTCTTTATTCGATGGTAAATACAACGAAGGCGAGTATGGTATTTTTTGTTTGCGTCTTTTGCCGTCAACAATTCCTCTGTATAAGATGTTATTACCGAAAACTTGTACGTTTGTATAAAAAGAATTATTCATTTAACCTGTTATGATTTGTTTTTGTGGAGGTACAACAAGACCAGAGCCAAAAATTTGTTTATAATTAGTAATAAAATCTTCTGCTGGTTTATATGAGTATACTACACTTTTCTTCTTCAAAGCAATAGAAGAATCTTTCTTTTGTTCCGCATGAATAGGGAACGGCGAGAATCCAATACTAGGCTGACCATTTGCGCCACGAACGACTGCAATTCCTACTGGATTTGATATTACGATATCGGTTTCAGATTCACTTTCGATCTCACCTAAAACATCTTCACCCGTGACTAATTTTAAAGCAATGATTTCCATAATAACTCCATAAAATAAAAAAGACGCAAAGGTTTCCCAGTGCGTCTTCGATTAGTATTAAACTGCTGTGTTTGCTGATACTTCTGTTGCTTCTACTGCTACTACTGTGGCTGTATTTGCTACTACTGACGCTACTGTTTCTACTGTATTTGCTACTACTGATTCATCGTGATGAAATAGATGTTCGACTTCATTAACGATAGTTTCAATTTCTGTTTCAACGGCATGAACAACATTTTCAATAGCAGATTCTACTTTTTGTAAAATTGTATTTGCTGACATTTATATCTCCTGATTGTTTTGTAAAGAGGTTTCTCTACATCATATATTTATATAAATTCAATAAAAATGGAGCGGGCGGCGAGAGTCGAACTCGTCTATTTCTGCTTGGAAGGCAGATGTGTAACCAAAAACACTTCGCCCGCATATTTGGAAGCGGAGGATGGAATCGCACCATCGACATCATGCTTATGAGACATGCACTCTTCTACTGAGTTACTCCGCACTAAAACTGGCTCCGTGATTAGGAATCGAACCTAACTAGCTTTCGCACAGATTAACAGTCTGCTGCCACACCTTGCGGCTCTCACGGATCGAATTACTTTCTAGGTTCAACGACCGTTCTGCTACCCCTAAGTTTAGCAAGAACATCATTGACGCTTTCTTTTACTTGCCACTCACCATGTGGAGGAACAAATATATATGTGATTGTTTCTACGATTGAATCATCTACACCTGAAGAAATAGTACCCTCATATACTGACACAATCAATTCTTTACGTAGAAGAATTGGTTTACCTAAAAAATTAGGATTTGCGTTAGTTAGTTTAATATAATCATCCATTTTTTCTCACATATAAAAGTTAATAACTTTTTCCTTCAGCGTAGCGAATTCTACGTGAATGCCTTCCATTTCCTTTGTTTGCCCCTTTGTATGTTGGTGTTTGTGAGTGACAATTTGGGCAAAGTAGAGATAAATTTTCTAATGTGTTATTATCAGAATTTCCATCAATATGTTCTAAATCCATAGTTATAGATTTGTTATTCCATTCACTAATACCACAATCCCAACATTTATTTCCATTAACTTCTAACAAATATTTTTTTAGTGTTCTTGGACTTGCTTTGTTTTCTTTTATTTTTTCTTTAATTTGGAAAATATTTTGACATTTTATACTACAATATTTTCTATATTTACTTTTTTCGTCAATTATTTCTGCATTACAATTTAAACAATTAAAACTATTTTTATTTTTTAATAAATTATTAAAAGTTGTTGCACATGATATTGAACAAAATTTATTTTTTCTTTTCTCGTAAATGTGAGGATTACCACAATGTTTACATATTACGGGAGAAAGGTAATAATTATATTCATCTATAATTTTTCTTTCTTTTAAATTTTCTATATATTTTAGTGCGCCTAATTTTCCTGCTTCTTTTTTGCTCATTGACATAATCGACTACTCGTTAATTTGTATAATATGATTATTTATATATATTCGATTTTATCGAATAGCAAATGGTGCTGAGGGTGAGACTCGAACTCACGTAGGTTACCCGGTACATTACAAGTGTACTGCAATTGCCGCTATGCGACCTCAGCATTAAAAAATTAGTCCAGCTTACCGAATACTGGATCACCTTATCGTTGTGATGGCTTTTATATACGCTTGATTACCAATTTTGAGAAAGGAGCAATTCAAGTTTAATTCCTGTCTCCCGACAGTAAGATTTCAGTATATAACTATATATACTACTTGTCAATGGTACCTCAGGTGGGATTCGAACCCACAAAGGCCGGACTTCTAAGGACCGTAGGTGTGCCTATTTCCATTAGCCACCGAGGTATTATACAACAGGATAGATTTAACATTTTAGATTAAGAGTCTAGTGTTTTTAATTTGCTGTTACTATCCTAAAACTGGCGCCGCACCCTGGATTCGAACCAGGACCACTTCCTTTCAATGGAATTTTGTTATGCTGTTTATATTCTTATCAGAATACGTTTTTAAGTGTGCTACCATTACACTAATGCGGCTTTAAATCAACAGGATGGAATTTACTTTTTCAGACAAGAAAATTTTATATTGCTGTTACCATCCTAAAATCTTTTGGTGCTAACTGTTGGAATCGAACCAACTTCCTGCATTATTTGGTAGGAGGTCTAGGAATTGAACCTAGTTCTACTGCTCTTCAGGCAGTCGCTGAAATCACCAGACTAGCTCACCCCCCAAAAACTTTTCGTATTGTTCTTTTTCAACTATAACAATATTTTTATCTGGATAAGTGTTTAAGACAATATCCATCTTTTCCCTATCTCTGCCCCACCAATGTCCTTTAACTTCTAAGAATACATTGTACGCTGGTAGATAGAAATCTGGAGTATATCAACGGACTTTATCGTCCATTACATATTCTAACACATCTTTGTTAGTAAAGTTTTTTCCACTCTATACCT
>Ga0007828_1000184_pt1 | contig 17227 bp, 21 predicted proteins | sample CryBogCBE16Oct07_FD_71232 | JGI IMG/M metagenome (GOLD analysis project Ga0007828, IMG submission 71232) | Freshwater microbial communities from Crystal Bog, Wisconsin, USA - CBE16Oct07 | ecosystem: Environmental > Aquatic > Freshwater > Lake | place: Crystal Bog, Wisconsin, USA | collected...
ATTAATACCTAATAAAGCATTATTAATTATTTCAAATTCTTTTGATAATAAAATCGGTTCTTTTATTTTACTTTTATTAATTTGTTTATCCATTATTAATTTAAAACCATTATACCCTTTTTCTTCGCTATAAATTTGGGCAGCTAAAAATTTTAAATTTGTTTTTCCATTTTCTAAATCTTTAAACCAATATTTGTGACTTCCTTTAATTTCTATTAATCTAAATTTACCATTTTCTTTTATTTTAAAATCGGGAGTGTAATAATGTTTTTTATTTTCAATAAAATAATTTATTCTTTCAGCTTTAAAAACTTCTATTTTATTATTTTTACAATATTCAAAAAATTTAACTTCTAATTTTGAGTCACAATAAAATTTTTCATTCTCTAAAAGAATTTCAAATTCTTCTTTGTTTTTAGTTGAAATACTAAACCCATTTTTTGTTCCATATTTCAATAACATTGTTTTTTCACATTTTTCTCTTACCCAAGGAATTTGTAAAACATTTATAACTCCATATTTTTCATTTAAAGTTTTTTCTTTAGTTATTTTTATTTTTTTTGAAACACTTTCAATCTGAGAAGGAAATTCAACACCATATTTATCAAATAATTTTTTCTTAAATTTTTCTGTACCACAACCTATTTCTTTTGATCTTTTTGATAAATCTTCTAACCATTTTTTCCCTTTTTCTGTTTTATGTAAAAAATTTTTTAATCTTTCTGAAGAAGCTTTTTTTGCTTCTTCAGTTTTACAATAAGCATCTACACCGTATTTTTTTAAACAATTCTTTTTTTTATTTTCTTGAATTTTCTTACCATTTTTTTCATAATTTTTTTTAAAACTTTCAGAAATTTTCTTTTTTATTTCAGGTATTTTTGAAACATTATCAACTCCATATTTTTCTATTAATTTCTTTTTTGTAATTTCTTTATTTATTGCAAAACCAATTCCTCCATATTTATCAATACAAGTTTTAATCGCTTTATCTCTAATTTCTTTTTTTCTTTCTTTTGTTGTGTTTTCCCATCTTTTCTTTAAACTATTTGAAAATTTTGCAATAAATTCTGCATCGTTTTTGCTTTCGTTTCCATGATAAATACAATAACCATGTTCTAAACTTTTAAAAGTTGTTTTTTCCCCCGAAATTTTACAAATTCCTTCATTTGGATCTTTTTTTAAAAATTTATCATAATATTCAGAAACTGATTTTAATTCATTATTTTTCTTTATATGGAAATAATTCACATGATATGTAAGAGCAAAAAAACTTTTACATTCTTTATTACAAATATTACAGTAAAGTATAATATCTTTAGATTTAGATTTAGATTTGTTCATTAACGGTGTTTTATTTATTAATTATGTGATTTTATTTTTAATTATTACAGAAGTAGATAAATCTTTTTGTAACTTTGTGTAAAATAAATTATCATGGATAAATTTGAAAGAAATATTGAAATCGCTAGAATGTTAGATTTTGACATAACTCGCCCTTACCCTGAAAGTAAAATCTATGAACAAAATGGTTATCTTTTTGGATTTAATAAAGAAAGAGATAAAGCAAAAACAATTGCCAACGAATTAAGGGAAATTTTTCTTACTACTACAATTTTAAGATTTGATACTGATTGGAATTGGTTGATGTTAGCTGTTGATTTTGTAGAATCTAATTTAAAGAAAAATATAAAAATTTTTACTAATGAAGAAATAAGAACTATTTATGTCCCTTTATTTGGGTGTGGCGTTATTGTTACATTTGGTGATGACCAAAAATATAAAACAAAAAAAGAAGCTATGTTTATGGCTATTTCAGAATTTGCAATTGAATACAATAAAAATAAATAAATATGTGGACAGACATCGAAGAAATACAAAAAAATTTACAAAAGTTAGCAAATTTAAGGAAAGAAAATTTCCCAGGTGAAGAATTTAAAAAATTTTGTGAAAAAGAAAAACATAGGTTCAGTTTAATTGAAAGTTTAAATGGATTAAGAATAAATACTTTCCATTATGATAGATTAATTAATGAATTTAAACGTTATACGTCTGAAATGTCTAAAAAAGTAAATAATGATTTTGAATTATTAGAGGAATTATCAGCGATTGGAAAAACACTTTATAATAATAAAAATAGAATCACTGAAATTTTAGAATTACAATTTATTAGAAAAAATTCTTTAAAGGAAATTTCTGATGAATTTTGGGTAAAGACTAAGTTCAACAAAGAATTAAGCAAATCTAAATATAAAAATTCTCGAAGAGTAAAAGAACTTAAAAAAATTATTGTTTCAAGTAATAATGTTTTAAAAATTCTTTCTAATGAAAATAAAAATTTGAAAAGACAATTTGCAATAAACAGTCATATCTTAAATCAAAAGTAGATAAATATTTTCTTATCTTTGTGTAACAAAAACAAAGTAATATTGCATTAGAAAATTTTAGATTGACATTTGGTAAGTACCCCAATGAACATGAGGAATTTCTTCTAACCATTGTATTTTTTCCACAATTCTTCTCTTTTCCAAATTTGTCATTAATCAATATTTAAAATCCTTTTTAATGCTTTAATTTCTGGAGCTTTTATTTGATTATCTTTGCCATCATAACCATCAATTCGCCCATCAGGAAGAAGTGCTAAAGCTATTACTTCTAAACTTTTATATCTATCTGGAAATTCTTTTTTTAATTCTTTTATTAAATTCGGTGATTTAATTCTTATATAATATAACGTAACATTATGCTTATAATAATTATTATTAAAATGGTCAGGTGCTTTATAAGTTGTACACCAAGCAGAATCTTTTCCTTCTTTACATTTCCTAAAAGAGAATTTTGTTAATCCTAATTTTCTACTAGCCTCATGAGTATGAGGAACACAAACTAAAAGATCTTCATTATCTATAATTGTTTCATAATCATTTTCTAAATCTTTTAAAGAATGGCTTTCACCAGAATCATTTATTTCGTCAACTTCTGTTTTTAATTCTTCAAAATTTTTAAATTGATTTATATCTTTAGTTCTCGTTTTTTGTTTTTCTAAAAACACATAAAACTTTTCTATTTTATTTCTTAATTCATCAAAATCTGGTTTTTCTTTAACCCAAACTTTTGCTAACCAACCCATAAATTTTTTAGTTGGAGTAGGGTCTATTTTAAATAATTTCTCTAAATCTTCTTGAGATAACTTACCATTTTCTACTAATTTTTTTGCAAATTGTAAATTTTCTATAATAAACATTTTATCTTTTCTAAAAATTTTTCTTTCTATTAATTTCATTATTTTTATTTTTAATTATTGTAAATTTAGAGATAAATACTACCTCCAATTTTACACATTTGTTTTATTTCTTCCTTAGAATATTTTTTGAAAGCGGAGTGTTTACAAGATATAAATTCCAACCTACTGTTAAATTATTCGGAAGTGAAGTAATTTTGGTATTACTAAGGTCTAAACATCCTACTACTGTTAAATTTTCTGGTAATGAAACGATTTTAGAATTTTTAAGGTATAAATACCCTCCAACTTTTAAATTGTTTGGTAACGAAGTGATTTTAGTATTTGTAAGGATTAAATCACCTTCTACTATTAAATTTTTTGGTAATGAAGTTATTGGAGTATTTTTAAGGTCTAAATTTCCTCCAACTACTAAATTATTTGGTAAAGAAGTAATTTGAGTATTTGAAAGGTCTAAGTTCCAACCTACTTTTAAATTATTCGGTAATGAAGTTATTGGAGTATTATTAAGATTTAAATCACCTTCACATCCATTTTTTATATATTGTTGTATTTGTTTTTGAATAGCAATTTTATAATTCTTCTCTCTTTCCTCGGGAGTTCTCCTATGGATTAAAATATTCTCCTCTTTTAATAATCCTTTCTTTCTAAGTAAAAGAATTGTATTTTCCACAATCTTCTTCTTTTCTTTTAGTGTCATTATTTTTAAAATTTTATTAAATTATATTGAATTCCTACACCAATGCTAGGTTGTCCATTATATTGGATTCCTAAATAAGGTCCAATTGAAAAATGTTTTTGTTTTTGTAATTCAGAAATTTTAAATTGTTTTATTCCTTCGATTTTACTATTCTTATTACCCATTGAAATATCTAATATAGTTTCTGATTTAAGATTTAAGAAACCATATTTTTTTATATAAGTCACAGAATTTAAAGTATCTTGGTAAGTATAATTCCAATTATTAGTGCCATCTTTAAAAATATCTGCGTGAAATATTAAATTATTATCATTTACATCTAAAGGGTAAATTAATGTATCTATTTTCCCTGTAATAGTATCATGAATATATTTTGTTTCAAACATCGATTTACCTGTTCCATTATTCTTTACAACAATACTTGCTTGTAATAACTCTTGTATTCTATTATCTTTAATTTTAAGGACTTTTGCAGTACTGTCTATAGTTTTATTATATAAAGATTTAATGACGTTATATGACGCTATTTGTGCTATTTCTGTAGAATGTAAACGTCCTGAGTCATCCTTATATTTTTTTATAAATTGTTCTTTTAATGTAATTGCATTTTGATAACTTTGTACTGCTTTCTTTTTATTATTACAAGTAGAGAACAATAGACCACAAAGAACTAAAATTATCAATAATAATAATACATTCATAAAATTTATATTTTTCATTATTTTTATTTTTAATTATTGTAAATTTAGAGATAAATTTTCCCTCCAAATTTACACATTTGCCTTATTTCATTTCCCGAATAATTTTTTGAAATAGGAGTTTTTCTAAGGTCTAAATAACCTTTTACTTTTAAATTATCTGGTAATGAAATAATTTGAGTATTAACTAAATTTAAACTTCCTTTTACTTCTAAATTATTTGGCAATGAAGTAATTGGAGCATTATTAATAGCTAAATCTCCATTTACTACTAAATTTTCAGGTAACGAAGTAATTGGGTTTCTATTAAGAAATAAAGACCTACCTACTGTTAAATTATTTGGAAGAGATGTGATTTTAGTATTGTTAAGATGTAAACAACCACCTATTATTAAATTATTTGGAAAAGAAGTTATTGATGAGTTGCCAAGATATAAATCTCCATTTATTACTAAATTTTCAGGTAACGAAGTAATTTTAGTATTATTAAGATTTAAATCCCCTCCTACTTTTTTTAAATTTTTTGGTAAAGATGTGATTGGTGCATCTCCAAGGTTTAAATATCCTTCACATCCATTTTTTATATAATTTTGTATTTGTTTTTGAGTAGCTATTTTATAATTTTTCTCTCTTTCTTCAGGAGTTCTTCTGTGGATTAAAATATTCTCCTCCTTTAACAATCCTTTTCTTTTTAACGTTAAGATTGTTTTCTCGATAATTTTTCTTTTTTCATGTAATGTCATTTCTTAATTTTTAATTTTCTGCATCAACTGCACGAATTACCCAACCATAAAAGAATTCTTTATTATTAGGATTATGTTTTACAATTTTAATGTAAACTTTTACTTTGTTTATTTTTTGATTAGCTAAAAATAATTGATTGTTTATATTAGATTTTACAATTTTTAAACTATCAAAACTTTTTTTTGAATTAATTGAGTCTTTTTTATATAATAACTCAATTTTTTGTTTTTCAAATAATAAACTATCATATTTATTTATTATATTAACATCTGTAATTATTCTACTATCATCAGTACCAGGTATTGGTATTATTTCTTGTTGATTACAAGCACAAAAAAATAAACTACAAAGATAGAATAAAATTATTAATCCTATTGTTTTATTTAAAACTTTTTTATCTTTTTCCATTTTATAAATTATTTAATAAATTAAGAGTTTTATCATCCATTTTGCCTGTTTCTTCTATTAATAAAGAACGTTGTGCAATTTTCATTGCTTGTGTTTGTCCCATATTAACTGAATTATCAAAAATACTATCTGCTGCCTCTTGATTTAAAATTAAATCACCTTTAACAACATCCCAATATTTTTCTTTATAAATTTTTCTTGGAACTTCAATTGACATATTTTTCATATCTTCAACTGTTGCTGTTCTTCCAAGAAACTTACTCATTTCAGGTGCAGTGATACCATAATTTGTACCAACCAAATTACCTACTCCTTTTTTCCCTCCTGTCCAATTGCCATCATCATTTGCTTCATTGCACCAACCTCCTTCATATTTTAAGGTTTTACTAAATGCTGTTAAAAAGTCTGCCATTATTTTTATTTTTTAATTATTGTAAAAAAACTTATTTTTGTTCTATGGAAGAAAAAAATTGGCATAAAAAGCAAAATGAAACAGGGCAATTAGGTGAAGACTTTGTAAGATTTTGGTGTGTTTCAACAAATCAAACTTTTAAAAAAGAACTTGATGAATTAAATTATCAACAGGGGATAGATTGCCATATTGAGTCGGTGCCGACAGACGTAAAAAATACTGGTTTAATTTATTTAGGAAATTATAGAAATGTTTTTAGGACAAGACATCCTTTTAAAAAAGGTTCATTAGCAATGAATTATTGTATTTTAAAAATCAACCAAGAAAAAACTAAATTTGAAATTTTTTATAATGGACCTGTTGAAACACATATTAAAAAATTTTTACAAGAAGATAAAACTTTAGAAGATTTACGAAAAATTATACAAAAATATGACGGTACTTATTTTCAACAATGGAAATGTACACATCCTGATTCAATGTTATATAAAATAAAAGCGGAAGTAAGTAAAATACTTAATCCCGCTTCTTTATGTAATTATTATGGAGTAAATGAAATAGGTAATGGAACAATTTATTTAATGAATAACGATATAGCTAAATCATTTAACCTTTAATTTTTCCTTTATTTTTTTCTCCTTAGCATTTTTTTCTTTCTTTTCAGCTCTAGATTCTATTTCTTCAACAAAATCACTATTTTTAATTTCATCAGAAAAAGGTAATTTGTTTTTTATTTTTTCATAAAAAAAATATAATTCATCTACACAATTTTTTGAATCCCTTTTTGTCATTGGGTGAAAATTTAAGTGATAATATGCTTGTTCCCAATAAATTTTCCCTTCAAAAATTTTACTTGGTATATGATATACCACTAATTCAAGCCAATAAATTTTTTCTTTTTTTGGATGATAAGTTAAAAAACCATTTTCATCAATCAAAGGAATTCCAGATATTTCCTTTTTATAAAAGTATTCAAACATTTGAATTAAATACTCTTTTTGCGAATCAGTAATTTTATATTTATTCATAATTTTTATTTTTTACAAAGTTAGTAAAAAAAATATTTATTTTGAGTTGATAAAAATAATTTTATCTGTATTTTTTTCTAAAGATTTTAAAATAATATTTAATTTTTGAAAATATTGTGATTCGATAAAAAAAATTATTTCAAAATTTTCATTATTACTTGCTGCATCAATTCTTGGAGTAGATGTTCTTATTATTTTTTTATTATAAATAACAGAAAATTTATTTATTTTAATTTTTTTATTTAATAAAAAATTAAAGATTTTTTCAAAAATTGATAAATTCATTTCATTAGAAAAATTTTTAATAAAATTTTGGCATTTATATTGATTATTAAAAATTAAAAGATAATTTTTACTTTTATAATTTTTCTTTAAATATTTTATTAAATCATCTTCATAATTATAATCTTTAGTAAATTCTATCAGATTAAATTTATCTTTAAAATTTTTAATAGTTTCTTTTAAATTATTTTTCATTTTTTATTTCATTGAAGTTGCAATTAATTCACCAACCCTATTAAGTTGGAAAGATAACCATGTTAATTTTTCTTCAGTAATAATTTTATTTTCCTCATTAAATCCAATTGTTAAAATTCCAGTCCATGGATTTTTCTTAGTTCTATTTTTAATTTTACAAGCTATAATAGTTTTCATATGATATCCATTATATAAGCTAGATAATTTGTCATTTTTAATTGTTTCAAAAGATACTATATAATCTTCTTTATGTTCATTTCTTAATTCAGAAATAACCCTTTTAAATGAAATAGCCGGAATTTTTTGTAAATCCATTAAAATATCCTGATATCCATCTTTATTAATTTCAGCCATCATAGAAAGATTTTTTAAACTGTAACCATCATAGGTTTTTTCACCATTGTGAAAACTCATATAATTGATTCTATCTGCATCAAATTCTTCAAAAATTTGTCCTAATATAGGTTTTAATAAATCTTCATAATCATGATCAGATAAATCTGGTTTTTTTCTTTCTTTATATTTTTTTTCAACCCACATACCAAATAAAGTAGTACCCGCTGTAATAACACTTGCTATAATTGTAGAATATTCCATCCCCATTTATTGAATTTATTTTTAATTACTTAAAAAATTATTTTAAACCAATATCCTTTAAAAAATTTTCTTTATAACTATTTATTTCAGTATTTTTTAGTATTTTTTTAATATTTTCTTTATTAGGTTTTACTCTTCTACCTTCCAATAATTTTTTAACATCTTCTTTTGCTTTTTTACTTAATACATTTCTAAAACTATTTGATAATTCTGTTTTTTCAAATAAAATTTTAGAAAATATATCATTTGAGTCAGAATACTTTTTTTCTAATGCACTTTTTTTATCAAATTCTGGTTCTTCATAAAAACCATTTTCTTTAATTTTTGACATTCTCCAAGCCATCTTCTTTTCTACTAATTGTTCCTCAAATAATATTTTTATATCGTCATCAGTAAAATCTAAAACATCTCTAAGAACACCAGTAAAAGACATTAATGTTAATTCGCTATTTCCATTATCAAGAATTTCTTTTGCTAATTGAATTTTTGCAGTTGTAACTTCCATCTCAATTTTTTTCAATTCAGCTGAAGATACATTCATTTCAATAGTTAATCCTTCAATATCTTCTTGGCTAAAACCTTGTAAATGTAAATGTACTACTGCTATATGGAGTAAACCTTCTAAGAAATAGTTTTGATATTGTTTTACTGCATTTCCAAATCTTAAATCTTCACTTCGAAGCGCACTTTTATTTGAATTATGAATGAAAACCCCTGCTTCTGTAGAAAAATTATGAATGTCTTCTACCTCCAAATCATAAACATATTCAGGCTTATCTAATTTAGTTATTTCAATTGAACTAACTAAAATTTCATCATCAAACATACTTTTTAAAACATCACCTTTAAATAATAAGTCGGCATTTTTATATTCTAAATTTTCTAATAAAAATGGATGATTATTTGTGCATTCAATAAATTTACCATTAGAAAGATTTATTTTATATAATTCATCGACTAATTTTGTTGGTTTAGCCCATAATATTTTGCCATTTGTAATATAACCAAATTCATTACAACTCATGACATATTTCTTTTTCTTAGGTTCTTTTTCTAATTCATCAGAGATTTCTTTTATAGTTTTTAAGCCATCATTCGTATAAATTAAAGTATTTTCTCTTGCACATAAACTCTCCTCGAACGTGAGAAATGACTTTGGAATCAATAAACCAGCAAAAAAATCATCTTTAATAATTTTATAATCCTCGATATCATTCATATTCGAAGCCCCTTGTAAAACTTCAACCCCACCAACGTCTCCATCAAAAGTTGGCATGAATAAATTTTCTTCTATACTATTTTTAACAAAAACACCAGAATTATTAAACAACCCATCTTTATTTATTCCATAACAAGCAAAATTATGTCTATCATTAGAATTATCTGGGCCAAATACTGACATACAATATACATCAGTATTTTCAATTAAAATTTCTGTTTTAATAACTTTATGATTTTGATACCCTACTTCATATCTATTTAAATTTATTCCTTTTGTATTAGGCAAATATTTTTCAATAAATTCTTTGTTTGAAATTCCTATATAAGTTGATAATTTGGAAATATCAATTCTACTAAAAGCATAATGTGGAAATTCTTTTGATAATTTAAATTTAATGTTATCAAACTTTTTAAACTCGTTTTCATTAAGAATTTTAATTATTTGTTCTTTTTCAGGTAATCCTTTATAATTTCCATTATTAATTCCTTTATAAGAAATTTCACCACTTGCTATTTTTTCAGATAAAATTTTTCTCATTTTATCCATCTTCCCATATCTGATATTAGCTTCAGAAATTGCTTTTCCTGCTTCTGGATTGTTTTTAAAATATTTTTTTCTATTCTTAGAAGATGTTGTTGAAATATCCTTAAAAATAGTTATATCTAAAATATTACATCTAAATTCTTGAAATCCTTTAAACCCTTTTTCTTTTAATCTTTGTTTTAAAATTGTAGAAGTTAAAAAAGGTTGTTTGGAAAAAGTCGGGTTTATTTTTTTAAGTAAATTTTTAAAATTAGAATTTACAAATTTTACTGCTTTAGGTTGTGTGTCAATATTATTTAAAAGAATTTCTTTTTCAAGTGCTTTAAAAATTTCATCATTTAATTTTAAAGTTAAACCTAATATTTTTTCTTCTTTATTGTTTATCCAAGAATTTTTTGCACCTTTGGAAGCACCAATTTTTTGTTTTTCTCTAAATTCTGGATTAGCCCAATTTTTTTTATTGTTTTCTTTTGCTAAAGAAGAATGTAATTTCCAATGCGCTTTATTATTCATCCATTTTAAATTATCAGGACGATTATTGTATCTATTAAAATTAATATGATGAATAGTATTTAAACTTAAATCATCTATTTTACTTTCTTTTGCAATTAATCTATGTGTAAATTCATATTTACCATTTGATGGATTATAAATCGTTTGATAATTTTTATAATTTGCAATTAATTTTTCATCTAAATATAATGGCATTAAAGAATCTTCTGGTAACAATTCATCAGCTCTTTTAGAAGTTCCATCTCTCATAATAAATGGGTGTTCAGGTGCAGTATCAATATAAGTTTCATTATCTAACCAAACTCTAATTAATTTTTCAGCAGTATAATTCTTACCGCACCATTTAACTAATCCAGCTACTGGTTCTTTAGTATTATCATTTATTGAATAAACATAATTTTCTTTTCCTTCCTCAAATTCTTTTGCTAATTCTGCAATAGTTATAGTTCTTCCATCCAATAAAGGAATTGGAGTATAACTTGCTACAGGTAAAACATTTGATTTAAAATCAATCATATTTGTTTTAGGGTCTATAGAAGGTTTTTTATATAAACTTTTTTGTACTTCATCTGCATAAGCTAATGCTTCGTCTCCGCTTAATCCACTTGTATCAATTTTAAATAAATATCTTTGTGGAGCTCTGGTTATACGATAAATAATCAACGCTTCCCTCATAAGTATAATTCTTCTCCATGTATCAACTACACTTCTAAGAATACTTGTTCCATAAGGTTGTAATGCAATATCTTCTATAATTTTAAAATGTACAATTTCCCAAGGTTCAAACCAATTATTTCCGCCACCATTTCCACCCATCCAACTATATCTATAATCGTCTAAATTAGTTGAATGTTGCAATAGTTCAACTCTAATTGCTTCAGGTGGTAAATAAATTAAATCAATTACACCTTCACCACGTCTTGCATTAATATAAGTATAGGCATTGCCAAATTTCAACATTTCTTTGGCAATTAAATAACCTTGTGAATTAATCTTTAAATTTTTAAAAAAACATTCTTCAACCGCTTTTTTAACTTCTTTTTTTGTGTGATTTATTTTAATAATATTCCCATCATCACCTTTAGAACAATTATGAACTTCTGCATACATATAATCAGAAATTTTAATTGAAAAATGTGAATGAGGTTCTACATTAAATAAATCATATACTTCCTCTTCTCCATCTTCTTCAATAGAAATAATTTTAGATTTTTGAAATACATCTTCTAAACATTTACAAGAAGGGTCAGTATATTTATAAAAAGAAAAAATTTCATCCCCTATTTTTAAATCTTTTAATTCTTTAAAAGTATTATTAGGTAATAAAATTTTGTGGTTTTCTGTACATCTAAAACTTGGTATTTTATAATCAATTGCTAAAGTTTCTTCATCAAGGTTTTTTTCTAAAGTTACTTTAAAAACTTTTTTCACACCCATAGATTTAATATATTTACAAAGCCCCCAAGCAGTTCTTTTGTAAATATGATCATAAACTTGCGTCATAAAAAAAGTTTTATCATAACCTTTTTTAATTAATTCATTTATAGTAAAATCACCTTGTGGAGTTTTTAAAATAGAGTCTCCGGCACAACACATCTCTTGGACATAGATTTTTATCGCTGCATTAGCAATTGGAAATGTTTCATCCATTTTTCTATACTCATCATATAACTCAATGTGTTGTAGAGAATAATTTTTTTGTTGTAGATATTGTCTAAAAATTTGAAATGTAGAATTCTTTTTATTTTCGTTATCATTCTTAGGGGTTTCTAAAGAATTAACCTTTCCATCACCTAACCTTAATACGTCATCTTTTTGTAATCTTTTAAAAAAACTGTTTACGTTTTTAAAAAACCCATCTTTTTGTTTTTCAGCCATTCAAATATATTAATTTAAATAAATTTAATTGTTTTTTACTTTATTGTAAAATCCGTAGATTTTTTCAAATTTTAATTACTGTTTTTATTTAATTAATTATTGTAATGATTTTAAATACCATATTCTTTATACCAATATTGTAAAGTTTCACCACCTCTTCCAGGCCTAAACATATCTTTTAAAATGTGCAAAGCAAAAATAAAATCTTCTTTATTAATTTCTTCTAGAACCATTAAGCTTGATGTATCATATCTACCATCAAAAATTAAATTCCTTTTATTTTCTGGAGTTAAAAGATAAAAAAATTTAGGTCTTAAATATTCACCATATTCAACTATTTTATTTGCAGCAAAAGTTTTTTGTTCTTCATTGAAATTTTCCAATTCAAAAAGCATAAGTTGTTTGTTAATTTTAAAAGCATTAAACCTTGCCCTAAGATAAGTTTTTTTATCCTGATTATTTAATTGATTAAATTGTTCCTTTGAAATAGGAATCCCTGTATTGCAATATTGTTTAATAAGTTCTTTATTTGTCATTAAATGTCGTATTGTTTCCACCAATTTTGTAAATTTTCACCACCAAATCCAGGTAAAAACATTTCTTTTAGTATTTTTAAAACAAAAATAAAATCTTCTAAATTTTTTTCTTCTAATTGTTCCCATTTATTTTCACCCCAGAAAATTCTTTTATGAATTGCTTTGATTTTATTTTCTTGTGTCAAGATATGAAAATAATCAACTAATGCTATTCCTTTCATATCTATTAAATCATTTACTGCTTCTATTTTTTTATCTTCAGGTAAATTATCTAATTCAAAACGATGTAAATTTCCATTTACTTTAAATGCCATAAACCTTGCTCTAAGATATGTTTTCCTATCTTGAATATTTAATTTAAAAAATTGCTCTTTAGAGATACTAATACCGGTGTTACAATATTGTTTTACTAAATCTTTATTTGTCATTAGACTATTTTTGCATATTTTTCAATTATATCCATTGAATTTTTTAATAAGGCTACAAGACCAAAATGTTTTCCTTTCAATTTTAACAATTCATCTAAAGTAACCCATTTATAACCTGCACTTTCCCAATCTAAATTAGGAGTAAATTCTTCTTTAATAATTCCAATAAAATTATAATAAGAAAAACTTCCTTTTTTAAATACATAAGCAGGAATTAATCTTATAGGAATAGTGCAACCTGTTTCTTCTTCAAATTCTCTTCTAGCACTTTCAGTTGGTACTTCTTCCTCATCATCTTCAATAGCACCTCCCCAAACTCCATAAGTACCAGGTTCTTCTACATCTTCAGAACGAAGATTAACTAATATTCTACCTGTTATTAAACAAATAGGTAAAATACCTGCTCCACGATTTCCCCAAAATTTATGACCACCTGTATTTACAAAACCTACTTTAGCTTCTTCTAATGGATTTTTAGAATTAAGAATTTTGATATTATTTTTTTTAACTAAATCATAAAGTGTTTGTGAAAATTCCTCAAAAGAATCATCACGTTTTTTAGTAAAAGTAATACCAATTAAATAATCACTCACTTTAAAACTTTTATTTTTTATTTGAACAAATTCTTCCGATTCATTTTTCCATTCATCTTTTATATCTCTTGCAACTGTTCCTAAAAAATCATTATAAGGTGTTACTTTAAAATTTTTAGAAATTTTATCACCATCAAACACTAAACCAACAGTTAATGGAACTCTTATATTTCTATATATTTTATTAAAATTTTTGTCACGAGTAAATGATATTCCTGAAATATTATTTCTATGACGTTTATGTGGTTTTATTATATCACTATTTATTATGTCAATTGCATTTTTATAATTTGTAAAGTGATAAAGTGTACCAACTTGCTTTGCCTCCTGTAATATTTTTTCTACTAATGTCATTATTTAATTGTTTTTATTGTTTAAATAGTTATCTAACCATTCTTTTTCATTTTTATATATAGGGATACCATATTTTTCTTTTAATTTTAAATATTTTACTTTTAAATCATCTGGAGTATAAACAAATTTCCCTAGAGAAATAAATTTCTCTCTATCAATAATTTTTTGCAAATAAATCTTTTTATTTTCTAAATTACAATCATCATAATATTTATCAGAAATTTCTATCCCTCTATTTATAAGCACTGATAAATAATATTGTTTTAATTCATCAGGAGTAAGTCCATAAAATTTATCGGATAAAGACTCAAAACATTCTAATTTATAATCAATATATTTTTTCTTTAATTCATTACTTGCTAATTTATATTCAACAGAATCCAAACCATGATGTTTTTCAAATTGTTTGTTTAAATAAATTTCGTATAATTCTTCAGGTAAAATATCACTATTTAAATTACAAACAAATGTAACTCCACTTTCACAAATTTCTTTTTTTTGTTCATAAGACATAGCTTTTAATTCATAAGATTGTAAAAAATTACTATGATATTCATTCATATTTGTTTTTAAAAAAATAATTCTAGCTCTTAAATATGTTTTCTTATCTTGATTTGATAATTGCGAAAATTGATTTAGAGTAATTTTTAAACCTGTATTAACATATTGTTTGATTAAATCTTTATTGTCCATTAATGATTAAGTTTATATCTTTATTGAAACAAATTTCTTTTATTTTGTTTAATTCATATTTTAATAAAAAATCTTGTCCTTGTTTTAATTTCAATTCTATTCCGATAATATAATTTGCAAGATTTGTTAATCCTTTCATATCGGTTATAATTCTTTCTTCACTTTCAACATCGCTTGGATCTTGATTTCTAGTTTTAATAGTTGAAAAATTAAAAGGTCTAATTTTATATTTTGTAGAAAGTTTATTTCCGTCTAAAGTAATTCTAACATTTAAAATAGAATTTGATAAACTTCTATTTATATTCCAAAAATTTTTATCTCGTGTAGTTGATACTCCACGCACAATTTTGCCATTTATATCTCTATCAGTATTAAAAAATAATTTATCATCGCTTAAAATTCTATCTAAATTATTAATACTTGTAAAATGGTAAAGATTACCAACTTGTTTACTTTCTTTTAAAATTTTTAAAACTAAACTTTCCATTTTTAATGTTGTGATATTACTAGATTTTTTATCTGTTTGCAAATCAAATGCAACTAAATTCCCTTCTTTGTTATATCCTACATTTTTAAAATGTTCATCAAATAAATGATATTTTTTTAATTCTTTTTTCATTTCTGAATATTGATTATAAAAATTTAAAAAATAATCATAATCAATATTTCCAATTTCTTTAACTTCTGTATTAACAGTTTGATCGTATTTTTCATAAATAATTTTTTTCAATAACTCTGCTGGTGATAAACCTTTGAATCTATCTATCCCTAAATCTAATTCAATATCACTTAGATAACTATAAATTTTTTCTACAATAAAAAAATAATTAGTTTCTAAATCATTTAGAGTTTTTACTTTTTCCATAGTAATAATATAAAACCATTTTCCAGGTTGTTTTGTTGACTTTACTTTATAAGCAGCATAAATTTTTACATAATGTTTTAAATTCTTACCTATTAAATCATTTGCATTTGTTGCTTCTTTTAAATCTGAAGTTAATTTTACCACAACATTTTGATTTAAAGTATCATAAGCATATCCATTCGTCCCTTTACCTAAAATATCAGTAATACCAAATTTATCCTTTAAGAAATTATAAACTTTTTTACCATCAACTAAATTATTTATCATCTCGTTCATTATCCATAAATTCTTTTTAATTTCCATTTAAAATGTTCTTTAACATCTTCTGAACTGTTTTTAAAAGTACCAGGTGTTATTTCGGGCTTTACATACTGTTTTATCAAATCTTTTTTCGTCATTTACCCTTTATTTTTAAAATATTCTATTTGGCCTAATCTTTTATTAGCAACTTCTTTTGTATTATAAGGTCCGCCTAATTTTTTACCTTTTTTACTAAAAACAAACCAACTGTTTCCTCTTTTTCTTACAAATTCTAATAACTGTTGTTCGTCTAAATTTATTTCATCGTCAATACTATTTTCACCTTTCCCCATAAAATCAAAGCCACATAAATTTCCATTCATACTCCACCCTAAATTATATGAAGTTATATCGAAAACATCATAATCTTTTAACTCATCTAACATTTCTTTATATTTAATAAGAAATTCAGAAAATAAATTTATATTAATTTTTAATTGTTTAAAAAGTCTGTTAGTATAATTTGATGTATTTTTAAATTCATTTATATCATTAATTGTAACATTATCAAAACTTTTAAAATAACTTTCAGCAATTGCAGCATAATCTCTTTCTGTTCTACTTAATTCATCAGCAAAATCTTTTAAAATAAGAAATTTATTTGTACCAACAATTTTCCAAACATTATAAATTTTAACATAATGTTCAGCAGGTGTTTTAATTAATTTTTTTGCAAGATTTTTTTCAGATATAGAATCAGTTAATTTTAATACTTTGCCATCAGAAGTTAAAAAAGCTACACCGCAAGTACCGCTTCCTAATCTTTTGATAATATTAAATTTATTTTCTATTTTATCTTCTAATTCCATTTCAGTCATTATATAAATTTTAATTATTAAACCCCCAATTTTCTTGATATTGTGTAAAATATTCTCCAATGTCTAACCAATATCTTTTTAATTTATTAGAACATACTGTAAAAATTTTATCAGATAATGTTTCTCTCGCTTTAGCAATTTTTTCAATAAAATATAATTGTATTTCTTCTGGTGCAATAGTA
>Ga0007828_1000189_pt1 | contig 17061 bp, 29 predicted proteins | sample CryBogCBE16Oct07_FD_71232 | JGI IMG/M metagenome (GOLD analysis project Ga0007828, IMG submission 71232) | Freshwater microbial communities from Crystal Bog, Wisconsin, USA - CBE16Oct07 | ecosystem: Environmental > Aquatic > Freshwater > Lake | place: Crystal Bog, Wisconsin, USA | collected...
TCCTGCAACACCGTTAATTTGTAATATACCATTTGTAACTGTTAAATTACCAACGTTGGCTGCATTAGCAGTATCTTGTAAGTGTATTGAATTGGGACCAATATATACGTCAGCCCATTTTTGTGTAGGTGATCCTAATGTATACGTGTTACTAGTTGTTGGTAATAAGTTACCAGTCAACGTCATATCACTACCTGTGATATATGATTTGATTACTGTACCATTTGCAGTTTGAGTAGTACCACCGTCATCTACTAGAAAAATACTAGTATTTGATACTGAACTGATTGCTGGTAAGTCTGTTAATTTTTTATTTGCCATTATTGTATCTCTATTTGGTTACCACTATCATCTGTGATATTATCACCCTGGTCTGTAATTAACAAATCATTGTCATATACTTCCGCATAGCTTATTGTAAAGCCGGGTGTTGCTGTAAATCCTGGTTCTAATACTACGTATGTTGCGCTCATGTTTTATTTATATCCCATTTGTTACAGGATTATAAAACAACATACTTGATGGTACGTTAGTTAATGATTGTCCTGTATGTGAGTATTGTAATTGAAGACTTCCTGGTCCATTATTATTACCATACATAACCATAATTGGATAATAAACACCTGCAACTAAGTTTATTGTTCCTGTTACTGTACTTACATTTGCATCTATCAATGCATTACCTAATGTGTATCCTGCAATAGCTTTTGGTCCTATCCATAACGAACCACCGTCATCAGCATACATTGAAAATGTCCATGTGCCTGTATAGTTTGCTAATATATAACCCATTAACCATTCACTTTTAGTAGTTGGTTCACTTGTAATTGTAAAACTAGTTGCAACTTTACTTGATGTAGAACTATTAGATGTGAAAAAACTTGGTACTTCATTCCAATATCCACTATATGAATATTGATATACTCCTCCACCTGTTAATGCTACCCAAGGTCTACCTAATATTAAACCTGTACTGTTAGGGTTATCAATTACTGCTTGCCCGCTACCTGTATATTGTGTGGGTAATTCGGTGATGTCATATGCACATCTTTGGTTGCCTTGTTGTTGGCGATTGTATGCCGCTAAGTTTAGTTTTGCAACTTGCTTTGCATGTTTAGTTGATAAACCTGATATTCCGTTTAGTGACATATATTATCCTTTACACCGTCTTGATTCCAAATACAATCCAATTGTAACCATCACTCCATACATCCCAATATTGTGTAGTAGCTTGTGCTAACACTTTGGTACTTGCACTACTACCACTTGGTCCATAGAAAGTACCAGCCGGGGTACTTAATGTAATGTTTTGTGAAGTATTTTGCCAGAATCTATAACCAATGCCCGAGTTAGCAGCCTGTGTTGGGTCTGGTAGTGTGACAGTATATGTACCTGAACCAGCAAATTCAATAAATCCACTAGCATCTGCCACTGTCAATGTAGTAGTTGTAGTAAGGACTCTTGCATTCTTGCGAACACCACCAGTAACAGTTAAATTGCCACCAACTGACACATTGCCAGTTGTGGAGATTGTAGCAAGTGTGTTGAGGCTAAAAGCCTGGTTAATTTGTGTAATAGCGGCACGGCTAAAGTATCCACCACGGTGTTTGGCATTTATTCCTGATGTACCACCTGTCACTCTAAACTTGACTGTTTGATTTGTGCCGGGAGTGTAAATGATGTCTAAACTGATGTTGTTGACTTCATTGTAGCCTGTGTTGTATGCGGCTGATATCTGTTGATTGCCAATTGCGGTATTAGTTGTGGAATCAACCAATTGAACTAGCAAATATCCATTAGTGCTGTAACTGGAAAAACTGAACATGCCCACAATATTGTAGGTTGACCCTGCAGTTAATGTGAACTGACCGTTTGATGTGCTGTAGGCAATGCCTGAACTGGTTGACAATGTGTCCCAAATAATATCTGTACCTGTAGCATATACTGTTTGGTCAGCGGCGTTGGTAACATTCACATACTGATTGTTTAAGGTGCCAGTAGCAGTGGCCTGTACTGCTATGGACAAGTTGAGCGGTCGAACAATGGCCTGTGTTCCGATGCTACCACGCAAGGTTGCTGTACCGTTAGCACTGCTAACACGCAACTTAACTGTTTGATTGGTGCTTGGTGTGTATATGACTCTGGCTGTGGGGTTATCAGTTTGTACGCCAGTGTCGGTGTAGGGTACTACGGTTCCTGTTCCAATTCCAGTTGTATCTAACAGTGCATTTGTTGTGGCATCTACCCAATCGTAACACAAGTATCCGCCTGTGGTATTGGTAAATGTGATAAAACTCGCAGTAAAACTCATGTCATAAGTTACACCAGCGGTCAAAGTAAACACACCGGTTGATGCATTGTAACTGGCTTGACTGTTGACATTTCCTACTACGGTGTCAAATATGACAGTACTACCAACACCGAAACCGGTTATACTGGTTGCCAAGCCAACAACCATGTAAGCAGGATTAACCACACCATAAGTTGTTGGCTGACCGTTGACGATAACATTACCAGCGTATACATTTCCTTGCCCACTACTACCAGCAATCAAGTTAGCACCAGTGATGTTACCTGTAATGTTTGCTACACCGCCACTAACAATGTTTCCACCAGTAACATTACCTGTTACAGTTAAACTAGTTAATGTACCTGTGCTTGTAATGTTTGGTTGTGCAGCCGTTGTCAATGTACCAGTCAAGTATGTTGCACTTACTAAATTACCACCTGACAATGAATTACTTGAACCCATTGTTGTATTCAATAATGTTCCAACTGAAGTAATATTAGGTTGTGATGCTGTTGTCAATACACCCTGATGATAATTTGCAACTACCAAATTACCTAAATTAGCATTACCACTAGTTATATTACCACTAAATGTAGGCAAATAACTTGCAACATTACTATTACTGTATGTACCTGTTGGTGGATTAGCAGTTAGATAAGCAGATACATTTGTGTTAGAGTAACTACTACCTGCACCAATATAAGTCTTAAGCTGACTTGCAGTTATTTTATAATTAGTACCACTGTCTACTACAGGAAATGTTGTACTATCCGTTACACTAGATAGTGAAGTCATTGCTGATATTTTTATATTTGCCATATTATTATTCCGTTACAAATTCTGTTGTGCCATCTTCGGTATCAATTAGATTGTTATTTTCCATTAGTATATAATTTTCATATACGGGAACTACAAAAGTATCGTAGTTTAATATCTGAACCCCACCGGAGAGTTTTACTCCGGTCATGACTAATGGTGGATTACCTGAACTCATTTATTTTCCTTTTATCTATTTGGTGGTTCTTTAAACCAATACGGGCGCCCAAACCAAAGTTTAAACCATTCAGGAGAACCTGGACGAATGTCATTTTTCTTCATCAATTGTGCTTTTTCTGTACCAGTAATACTGATATTACTTTCCTCACCAATTACTTGTTTCGTTACACCTGACAATTTTTTCAAATCATCAAGTGTAATATCTTTATTTTCCTGAGGTACTGGATTGGATCTGACTCGTTTTACCTTGTCAAATCCATTTTGTATTTTAGCTTGTTTCCATACATCAAAGGCCATGATGTATTTATCAGATTATTTAATGTCTAGGGGTCTTTGTTTAGTAACTAGAATGCAATAATACTGCTCTTTTACCTTAACTTCTTCACCTTCTGGGTTTGTTGTAGACAATTCAAATTCCATATTATTGAAACTATCAATTTTAAATCCAGTGCGAACTAATAATGCTTCTAGTTGTGCAGGGCCTAATATACTATAGTGATTTTGATTATATTCATGTCTGCGTTCGCCACCGGGTGCGGGAACTTCAATATACATTTTACCAAATTGTTTTAATAAACGATTGTATTCAGTTAAACTGAATATTGGATATGGGCTATGTTGTAAACTATGTCTTAAAAAGATAAAATCTACTGATTCATCATCAAAACCATCTGCTTGGGGTAAGAATGTAGGGTCATATACTTTAGCAACTAATCCTTTGCTATTGATAATATTTGCATTACCCTCACTTAATGTAATACCGGTTACATTAGTATACTCACGTTCTTTCATTTCGTCCAAGAAATATCCATAACCACAACCAATATCTAGTATGTTTGCATCTTTCTTTAGATTTAATGGATCAACATATTTTTCTACCATATCGCTGGTAAGTTGTTGATGTAGTGCGCTTTCTCCCTCATCATATAAATGAGAAGTGTATAACCATTCGTTATAGAATTTAAGTTTGATTAAATCAAGGGTATTGTTAATATCTAGCATATGTTTCCTAAAATAAGATAATATTACTTATTCTAGGAAAATAGCATTAAATTATTTTTTCTTTTTAGACTTTTTAAAACCAGTAAAACCGGTGACTGGGCTAACTCTATGAACGTCATCTGGTTCTTTACTTTTACTACGTTTTGTGTTAGTATGGTAATCACTAGGAATAGTCTTAAGAGCACTCATAACCATATTATGTTCTTCGTCTGTATATGGGTGAATACTGTTGTATTTTTCAGTAGGCCCTGCAGGTGGCATATCAACCGGTTTAGTTGACTTACCGTCAGCCATTGCCATTGCCATCCATAATCTATTCATATGGTACACACGGTCATAACCACCCACGTCACGTGCAATCATGTGCCCTTGTTCAGTTGCTGCATGATCTTTGTGTGGTTTAATTCTTTTAGGCCCACTCTCTGATATAAATTCACTTGCTCTCATAATAGTCCTTAATTATCTATCTCATATGATACTAGATGAGAAATATTCTCATTGAATCTAGGACTTACCATAACTGCAATATTTCCAAAAATCAAGTCTACATTATATGTTGTAACTGGGAACCCAGTAAATAATGTGCTATGTACGTTGAATATTACATCACCGCCGTCACTTGTTCTAGTTACATCAACTACACCATATTGTGAATAATGTGTACCTTGTTGTGTTACAGATGTTATTTTAAATGTACCGCTAGACAAGTTAGCGTATGGTTGTTGCCATAAAATTTGATTTGCAGTATTATCTGGGGTTATAACTTCAAAAGATCCAATAATAGTATTACCATATGCTAAACTATTACCTAAGGCTACGTTACCAGAAGTAATAATATTACCAGTAACGTTAATGTCATTTAATCCAGCTAAACTGATTTTAGATCCAGGGCTACCTAATAAACTAAAGTTTATAGTATTACCAGTTTCAGTCATTGTGACATTACCGATAGCTATTCCTGCATTGCTTACAAATACTTGATGGATAGGACTACTTGATGAACCAAAATTAACATTAGCACCATTATTAATAAGAATATTAGCGCCTAAGTTTATATTATTATTTGCACTATCGTATACTAAATTGCTAGTGCCGGCAAAGTTTAATCCATTTAAATTATATTGAATTGCCCCATTTGCGCCACCTGGGCTAGGGAAACTAAGAGAAGCTAAACTATTAAAGTTATTGTTAATTTTTTCAAATGCTACACGTAACGGATCACCTGTTCCGTCATTTGCGACATTACCAATATCAATATTTGCGACTGTTACACTCATATATAAATTCCAATTATAATATATTTATCTTTTATTATATGAGTCTGTGATTCCACTAAATATTACTACTTTAAAGGAGAAAATATGCGTAAAATTATCGTTTCATTGGTGCTATTAATGACTGCATCAATGAGTTTTGCTTGGACACAACGTCCAAGTTTCCCAGTAGATGCTTGTAAAGCACATGCACCCTATGGATTCCCCAACTCACAAAAGCCAGTTCAACCAATATGCCAACAAGCATATTTGGTCGGATATGATGCTAGTGCTAAGTTACCAGAATTCGTAATGTATGAACTACTACCACAGAATGCACTAGGATGTGTTGCACGTACTAATGCTTTTGCTGCTAATCAGTTTGTACCTAACGGTGCTACACCACAAGACTACGTTGGTACAGGATATGACAAGGGTCATATGGCACCAGACGGAGACTTAAGTTGGGATCCACAAGTTGAGTTTGAAAGTTTCTTAATGACTAACATGAGTCCACAAGCTGGTTCATTGAATCGTGGAATCTGGAAACTACTAGAAACATCAGTACGTGGTTGGGTAGTACAAGGTAATCAAAGTTACTGGATCGTATCAGGTGGCATTTATGCTCAGGGAGATAAAGTAATCGGTAAGGGCGTAGTTGTTCCTCATGCTTTCTACAAGATTGTTATTAACAATCAAACAGGACAAGCAGCAGGATGGATGTTCCCTCACACAGCACCTTATCCTAATCTAGGCAATGACTTAACTAAGTTCCGTATGCCAATCGCACAGATTGAACAACAAGCTGGTGTTAAGTATGCTTTCCCTGCTAATACAGTTGAATTACAACCAGGAAAAGAATGGCCAGTAGACTTTGGTGCATTAACTAAAGCGAAACGTGCTAAATGTGGCGCTAATGCAAGTGACGATTAATATATCGTAACCCAATAAAAAAGCACCCTAGGGTGCTTTTTTTACGCCTATTCTTTTTAGAAGAATAAGAATATACCTTGCAATGAAAGTGCTATTCCAAGTCCTGCAACAAAGAAACTTCCCCAGAACATACTCATACTAACTGCCAAGATACTTGCTGATAATACAACAATACTTAACTGATATAATGTACTTGCATATCCAATCCATGGGCTTTGCTTTTTAGCTTGGTCACGTTCAGCTTCTAATTTCTTTGCTTTAGCATATAATTCTTTCTTGCCTTCACCAGTTGCAGGATCACTTTCGTAACGTGCAATCTTGGCTTCTAATTTTTCAATTTTTGCAGTATCTTTACGATAGATAGCATCATCTAAACTTTGCTCTGCTAATGTTTGTTTGATAGATTTGGCTTCGTAGAAACTCCAAACATCGTTTGCTTGAATTGTATTGTTAAGTGTTAAACTACTTAACTTACCACCGTACCAGCTGTTAACTGCAAGAATAAGTGCAAATACACTAATAACCATTCCTGCTTTATCTTTAATCTTTGCTTCACGTTCACTACGTGATCCTACAGGTGGCTTGACTGCATTTGGATCTTTTGGTTGTTTTGTAACTAAGTTTAATACGCTATCTATTAATGCCATTTTTGACTCCTTTATATTTTTGTTTTAGGCAATGCTTGCTAAATTAATCAATCCGTTGATTGCAGTATTGATTAATATTAGATTATCTTGTTCTACCATATGTTCATTGATATTCAATTGACGTTGAATATCTTTTACTAATTCTATATATTCTTGTTTGCTTAATTGTCCTTGCATACACAAAGTTGTGTATTCATGTACTTTGCCAGCAGCATCAGTAACATCTGGATTTCTGCTACTAACACTTGCTAGACTATCTTGGTGTTCTTGTACAGTACTCATCTTGGTTTATTTCCTTCACTTTGTTGTATTCTAGTTGCTGATTCTTCAATACTAGTAAATTTGATTTTACAAAATATTGGGCTCACCGAACCTTTATCGTACATATCACTTAAACCCTTTACCATATCATGTAGTTCTACACTACTTTCTTGTACTGGTTTATTGTGTGGTAATTTTTCTGCATAGTTCTTTAAAAATAATGACTTGTATTCTAACTCTTTTGCTAGTTTCTTTGAATCTTCTACATAAGCACAGTTATCTTTACCATAACTGGCTCTGGTTCTAATTTCTGTAATTAACTTATACTCATTATTATCATACTTCATTAAGAATGCATCTACTGCTTCATTTACTGTAGCACAACCTGTTAACATAATTATTGACAATAATATTAGTTTTTTCATTTTACACTTTCAAAGATTTTCTTTTGTGCATTGTACCAATCTATCCAGTCATCTGCTTTATTAGCACATTCATAGTAGGTACTGTAGTTATCATTAACTGTATTTGCTACATCACTTAGTTTTGCGCCAGCATTTAATCTCTTTAGTTCAGGACATCTTTCTAAGTCTTTTTGACTTGGGGCATCAGGGAAACTCATTGTTACTGCAACTGGGTCTGGTTTTTTAAATAATGCACATCCAGTTAGTAATGTGAATGATAGTAATACTAGTGTTTTTTTCATTTAGGGGCCTCTGCAGAATCATTGTGTGCTTTTACAAATACATCAGGAATAACGCACGTGTTATCATACTTTGTTATTTCTTTAGTAATATACTGTTTAACTACCAATCTTTTAACATGTATACGTTTAGATTTTTCTTTAGACTTTTTAGCTAATAGAGAATTCAAGTCTTTTGATTTGGCTTCTGCAACATCTACTTTTCCTTGCATTATTTTAGCTTTTTCTCTCCATTCCATTTCTACCCCATAACCACCAAAGAAGTAAACTCCGGCTAATATAATGATAACGCTAATTGCTCTTATTGAACTTTTATATATTGCAAATGCAGGAAAAAAGGCTAGTAATATACTAATTACGTATAAGATTAATCCAATGCCAATTACTGCAAAAATAGCGAATTGTAAGTATAGATCGGGTATAAAATTTAATAATATCATACTATTATTTAGTATAATACGTGGAACTTATCAGCCAATCATAGTAATTTTTGAAACCTTTTTCAATATCAACAGTGGGATCGTATCCAAAATCTGATTTTGCTTGAGTTATGTCTAGTGTGCCCCTGATTGGAAAATTGCTATCTCTGTCACTAACTTGTAACATTCCGCCATTTGCAATTTGTAGTGCAATTTGCGCAGCATTTAACAATGAATGAGCATCACCTCTTGAAATATTGTAGGTTTTGTTATTTGTATTTTCACTCAATGAACATGCTACTATACCATCTACTGTGTCATCTATATAAGTAAAGTCTAACATTTCATCCTGCCCGTTAACAGTTAATGTTTCGTCACGGATTGCGTTGAGGAGGAATTTAGAGACAACTCTGTCTTCCACGTCGAGTGGACCATATACAGCAGAGGGGCGAATAATATTATAACTAAAACAATTGCGACGGCTATAGTCTTTAACAAGTTTTTCTCCTGATAGTTTTAAAATTCCATATTGACCGATAGGATTACAGTCAGTAGTTTCTCTGATTGGTGTTTTATCATTCCAATCTCCATATACCATACTTGAACTGATATACACAAACTTTCTTATATTATGATTTTTGCTGGTTTCAAGCAAGTTGATTAATCCCTCAATCATTACCTTGCTACCTAGTATTGGATATAGATTAACTATTTTTTGCCTAGGGAAACTAGCCAAATGAATTACCAATTCAAATTTATGTTTTTTAAATATTGAATCTAGGTTGTCACATATATCTGTTTTGTATATCTTTATACTTTTAGTAAACTTCTTAACTCTTTCGTTATGGATGTATTTTAATTCTTTTTTAGGTATGATGCCATAATCTGTATGATTATCTACTATAACAACAGTATGACCTAACTTTTCTAAATTAGATACTACGTTATGCCCTATAAATCCTAATCCACCCGTAACTAATATGTTCATTTAAGTAATCCTTTAATATAGATTACAATGATAATAACGTTTAGTATAATCATACTAGGCTGATTCCAAATGATTCCTTCTAGTCCCCACAATACTGCGCTAGTTAAGTTAAACCATTTGTTATGAGGAGTAATATCGTATGCAGTACAATAGACTCCTAGTAGTGCAAAACATGTTGCACCCCATTTAAAAACGAATTCTAGTATGTCTATCATTTGTATTTTAATAAAAAGTATGTGTAATCTATTTCTGGTATATAAGCATAGATATTATATGTATGCCCACCCCAACTAGAAATATGTCGTTTCCACATTGGAGTAGGATTACTGTGTTCCATTATCCATTTACCCATTTCACTTTGTTGCCATTCATATATAGGTTGTGCAACAAATAAATCTGGATCTTCTACGTCACCCATTTTAATAGAGTGAACTAGTACCTCAATATTTTTTAAACTGCCATCACTGCCTTTAGTGGCGTATGGCTCTTGTAATTCATTAATGTTATATCTCCCATAGTAAAATCATCAATATTTTTAATATCTGAGTTTAACACTAATTGTGGTAAAGGTAAAGTTTCACGGGTCAATTGTTCTTTAACTTGATCTATATGATTTAGATAGATATGTGTATCACCTGTACTGATAATCAACTCACCAACAGTTAAATCGGACACTTGAGCAATCATATGAGTAAACAATGCATAACTAGCGATATTAAAGGGCAAACCTAAAAATACATCTACACTACGCTGGTACATATGGCAACTTAATTCACGATTTTTATTCACATAGAACTGACACATCACATGACAAGGTGGTAGTCCCATCTTATCTAAGTCTGCTACATTCCATGCATTAATAATATGTCTACGACCGTTAGGATCTTTCTTTAAACCTTCAATAAGATTGGCTAGTTGGTCTATCTCTATATTTTTACTATAGTTAATACCTTTCTCAACTATCCATTCTTTGTCAGGTGATCTCCAACGTCTCCATTGCACACCGTATACTCTTCCCAAATCACCTTCAAATTCTGCTTTAGGTTTCCAAGCGGGACTTAGTGCATTAGGTGTCCATATAGTTACAGTGCCATCTTTAGTACCATGTGTAATCTCTGCTAATCTACGTTCATCATTTGAGCCTTCAATGAACCAAAGTAGTTCACCTACCACCGCTTTCCACGCTAATTTTTTTGTGGTAACTGCGGGGAAGGCAGTACGCAAATCAAAGCGAAGATTACGTCCAAACACACTAATAGTGCCAACGCCAGTTCTGTCATCTTTTATTTCTCCGTTATCTAATATATCTTGTAATAACTCTAAGTACTGTTTCATAATTTTAAATTGCCGAGTAATCTGTCTGTCTCTGGTTGTACTGTTTCTGCAATACTTTCTAAATTTAATACAAATTCAAAACTTGTAATCAATGGATCAAGTTCATGCAATTTACGTGATATGATTTCTTCAGCTTCTTCAGGACTTAATCCTTGTTTAAAAAGACTTTGTATATTAATAGTATGTTGTTTCTTACCTACCATTCTTACAACAATCTTTTTAACGAATTGAACGGGAACCCTACTCTTTTCTACATCTTCAAGAATATGTTCCCATTTACTCAAAAATTCAGGTGACATTATATTCTTATAGTGTTAGTGTTGCCTTTGCAGGACGTCCGCGACCTCTTTTAACTGGTGCAGTTGTGTCAGATTGTGCAGGTGTTGTCTGATATACTGTTGGTGCAGAGACCCCTAACATATCATTGGCTTCTTGTTGCAATCTTGCACTTTCTGCTAACAAGCCCTTTGCTTCTGCTTCCATTCTACGTGCTTGGCTTAATAAGTTATTAGCCAATACTGAATCACCCAACACATCATTGCTTGCTGCTTGAATACCTTTTGGTGGAGGTGTAGTTTGTGCATCTTTGTTACGCATACGTCTTGCAACCTCTGCAGAACTTTGCATGCCTCTACTGTCATCAATTTCAGCCATACGTTTTACAGCCTCTTCACCTTGTTGCATCTCATTTAACATCTTGTTTAGTTCTTCTAACTTGATATTAGTTTTGGTGTTAGGTGTCATTACAACTTGACTTGTTTGCACTTTCTTTAACAATCCTTCTTTGTGAAGTACTTGCAAAATGATTTTACCATCATTAGTGTGTGTACGATTTAGTGCATCAGCTAAGTTTTCACTATTTTGCCCAATATCACTTTCAATACATTTCATTAATGGGTCATGTATATGCTGGTTCAATGTTTGAGTATATACTGCTAAAGCCATGTGTGGCTCATTTGGTACTTCTCTGAATACAATAGCAACCTTACGATCACCAATTTTTCCTACGTGTCTTAAAAAACTCATAACGTTCTCCTTATGCTTATAAGCTATAAAGATATTTAATATGAATTTAGTTTACCATAAAATTAATTAAGACCAGCGTAATTCAAATATAGTTGCCTCTTTTGGGTCTTCAAAGTAAATAGTGCCCGGGTCATCATATGTATCATTAATAGTATATCTACCATGTAGTTTACTGATTACCCATGCTTTAGATTCTTTATTGGTTTTGGTAGTAGACTTAATGAAATGTTTGGGTAAATCATTAATGTCTACTTCTCTATTACCAAAATAAACTATAGGGTTTATTTCTTTCATTTTTCATCATACAATGCAAAAGTACCGAATGGGGGATGAGGATCTTTGTCACCATGTATGATCCAAGTAGTATCACAATAGTTTGCATCACCCCAAGAACCACAGGGATATCCATCAGTAAACACAATCAAACGTTTTGGTTCAATTGCATTTTCTTTCAAGTATGTAAAGATACAATCAAAGTCAGTACCACCTCCACCTTGTGGTTCATATTCTTCAATTAGATCCATACTCTCGCTATTGAAGTCTTGTGGGTTATATGTATCAGTATCAAAACAGAATACATGTACTTTATAACCATCAAACGAACTCATCATTCCACCAATCTCACCCAAGAATGCTTGTGCTTGTTTGTTGCTAATAGAACCTGACATATCTAATGAAACTACTACGTCAATCTCTTCACCTGGAGTCATACCGGGCATGATTGCATCCATGTGCCAACTTCTACGACTAGGTCTCATCCAACTATAATCAGTACGAATTGCACTAGTTAAGTTTGTTTGTAATAGTTCACGCCAGGGCATTACTGGATTAGTATGTTGTTTGATTAAACGCTCAACACCTTTTGGTAAACTACCTGCCTCTGCACTTTGAGCAGCACTAATGATCGCCTGTTTTATTTCTTGTCTTGTACGTTCACGTTCTTCAGGTGACATTTGTGGGCGCTTGCGTTGTTGCTTACCTTCACCGTCACCCTCACCTTCACCATCTTCACCGTCTACACCATCCATATGATCGTCTAGTAATTGATCAATTAAACTTTCCATGTCCATGTATTGAACATTTTTCATCAAGTCATCATAGATTTCTTCTGCCGATTTGCCATCATATTTTTGTTCATACAAGCAAGGTACTGTGGTAATGAATTGACCTACACCATGACGTTTTAAGTCTGCGTTAACTGCATAGTCATCGGCAATGTTCCACATTTGAGGATCACGTTCATTTCTACGACCCATGTGATCATATACTACGTGCAACACTTCATGGCCAAATAAGAATTCAATTTCTTTTGGCTTAAGCATTTTGATGAAACGACTATTGTAATAGAATTTCAATCCATCAGTTGCGGCAGTACTACACCATTCATCACTATTGACTAATTTCATTCTGGTAGCCAAGTTACCAAAGAATGAATGACGTAACAATAAACCAATACGTGCACCTACTAATAATTCACGTGCCTCTCTATCAATCTTTGGGTCTGTTGGTCCCACTAAATTATCAAACTTACTGCTACGCTTTTTCTTTGTGGGGCTAATTACGTCACTCATATATACTCCTTGTTACAATAACTCTATTATACACTATTTCAGATTTATTGTCAATTTAATTTTAATCCACGAAAACCTTTATCAAAATAGATCATGGCGTATGGTTGTGCACATTCCAATTTATAAAAGGATTCTCCCATTCCTTTTGTCCAACCCTTTGCTCTAACACTTTGCCCTAAAGCATAAAAATATTTTTTACCTGACATATTATTCCTTGTTAAAAAAAGGTGAGAGCATCTCTACCCTCACCTGTAAACGATGATGTTACTCATCGGGAGTCATGTGGATCAGTTACCTGCTTCCACAATATATTTTCCATACTTCTTATGGAATTCGTCAAAGTTCTTCAATTGAGTTGGTTCAATTGGTAACTCATAAGTCTTTAATGCAATCTTAGCACCCATAACTGTCAACTCTGTTTCAAAGTTGTTCATCATGTAAGTAAAGAAGTTTTCTGCCATTGTGTGGAACTCTTTACTGTTTACTTTCTTGTTTTGTACTGCATCTTTTAGTTCATAGCACATTGCAATAGTTAGTGCGTACATAGCACTAATTTCTTTGATTGCCAACTCTTTTACTTTACCTGAAAGAATATCTGTTGGCTCGGGCATCTTACCTGCAATCTTTCTATGTGCAATAAACTTAACTGCAAGACCTTCACCAACTGCACCTGCTACTAAGTTAAACTGAGTATCGGTGTCAACTGTTTCATCATACATCAAGTCACTAACAAAGCACCATGAACGAGGTGTTGCAAATGCACGACTACTTGATTTACTATCAAAGTCATACAAATCATTCTTAGCGAATGACAAGTAACCTACTACGTCTTTATGAATGCCTTTGTTAACTGCCCAGTTCTGCCATGATGTAAAGTCGGGGCGCATTTCTAAGTGCAAGAAACGATTAGCAAGGGGCATTGGCATACGATATGTAACACCTTTGTCACTATCTCTATTACCCGCAGCAACAATAACTACGTTGTCAGGTAACACATATTTACCAACTCTACGATTAAGAATCAATTGATAACCTGCTGCCTGTACTGCTGGGGGTGCTGAGTTCATTTCATCTAAGAATAGAACTACGATTGGGTACTTACTTGCTAATTCTTCATCAGGCAAGTCTACTGGAGGAGCCCAGTCCATTTTGTTATTGTCTTTATTGAAATAAGGGATACCACGAATATCTGTTGGTTCCATTTGAGCCATACGCAAATCAATTACATGACCACCTAACTCACTAGTAATATCTGCAACTACCTCTGATTTACCGATTCCGGGAGGGCCCCATAAGAATACGGGACGCTTTACCTTGAATGCTTGCAAAATTGCTTTCTTAGTCTGTACACTAGTGATAGTGTGATTGTCGCTTACTGATGCCATCTATGACTCCTAAAAAATAATGATTAATTAACTAACGAAAACTTGATTGTAATACAAGATTGATTTATTGTCAACCTTTACTTTTCTTTTTCTTTGATTTCTGGGTAAGTATTTTGTCAAACAATGCGGTTACCAAAATACCTTCACGTTTGAATGCCTCTAATTCCCAAGGTCTTTCTGCATAAGGAAGTGTAACTCTTTTTCCCATCCAAAATCTTTTGTGCTTACCATTTTTAGATTTTTCTGTTTTGTATTGACCCTTTGCAAATTGTTTCACATGAACCATTTCATGTGCTAACGTATACATCATTTTTCCTATTGACAATCTACTATCTAATACTACTAACAATAGGTCCTCTGCAACTTTATCTGCATAACCATTCCAACCATTCTCTTTTTTAAGACCAGTTGTAGTAGTTACTACTAATCTATACCTACTATTTGTAAGGTTTAGTTCATCAACATAGAATTTGGTTATTTTTTCTAGTACGTCTTTTTTTGCCTTGCTACGTGAGAATATTCTTATATCCATTATATTTTCTCTACACTTAACATTTTAAGGTTCATGTCAATAGCACATAATCTTGTACTAGATTTTCTATTATCAATAGCAACATCTAACCATGCAACAGTTTCGTTTTTACCGTTTTCTGATAAAACAATATTATAGATTTTACCTGTCAAGTTACCTGCAGCACTTTTCCAAGAAATTTTGTCGTTGATAGCTAACTTCATGTAACACCCTTTAATCAATCTAAGTCTCTATTATAGACCCAAATGTATTTAATGTCAAATTTTGGATAAAAGAGTGTTGCTATAATACAACACTTTTTAACTCATTAGTTTAGCCATTAATAGTAGTTTTTCTAGGTGATCTATTGCTTTGTTGATTTGTTCCAATTTAGGCTTTGTATAATGTGTAATTCTAGTTCGCCTAGCATCAACCTCTAACTTGCTTAATTCACTTACCATGCTCTCAATATTTTTATACATTTTACGTAGGTCCGGATTGTAATCAATAGTACTTAATTGTAGTACTAATTGATTACTTACATCGGGCCAGTCTAAGCTAGTTTCTATTTGCATTAGACAATTCTAACATAGAACCAAATTGTTGTCAACTATATTCGTATGGAGTATCAGGATCATCATAATCAATATGAATGGATTCTGTACTAATGTCATATTCTTTATAGTAATTTTCATTCGGCTTTAGTATACGAAATACTTCACCATACTTTAAAGTTGCAAAAGTAACTTCAACCGGGTCAAGTAGATCACATACTATGTATCCACTACTACAACTGCCAATGATATATTTTATTTTGCTATGTTTGAATTCTTGATTTGTTAACGCCATGTTAAACTTACCGCCTCGGGGTGCTATGATTCTAGTAACAGGTAATGAAGGATGCTTTAATGTTAATCTATCAGTTAAACTGAGTTTAGATACAGTGGCACAATTATCATCATCAATAGACAGTTTACAGTCTTTGAATTTGATACTACCTTTGGTATGCGTATTATCAGGAGTTTCTTTTGTTGACCAGGATATCTCTGCTGAGACATGATCTACGTAAAATGTAACGCCATGTGACTTAATCACCCACATAGGTACAGTTTCGTCTTCTAAATGTTTCTTGTTAAAATGAAACACTAGGTCTTTACATTTGTATTCAATCTATTGCATTTTGTTTTCCTTTATGTTTATGCTATATTATTTAGTTGTAGTTGTTTCTACAGTAGGTTCAACTTTTTGTGCTTGCATATCTGCAGGTGTTTCAAATCTTCTACCTGTAGTATCTTGACCTGGTAGTGGACCAAAGTACCATAAGTTTACGGGTTTCCAATATTTTGCAAATACATTGTTAACTACCGTAATAGCTATACAAATAACCACAAATCCTATTGAGTTTAATAAACTACCTATCAAAAAATTGCTTGCTTGTTCAATATCCATATAATGTCCTTAATCTAAGATTACTTATCTTAGCACGTAGTATACAATAAAAAAGAGGCTATGTAAATAGCCTCTGGGTAAGTGTGTGTGTGTAAAATTTAACTGTTTAAAACTTTGGCTACACTATTCATAACACTAGCAATACGACCAATGTCACGAAGTTGTTCTACTGTGTAGCCTTCCTTCTTCAGTGTTTCGTAGTGTGCCTTAACACAGAAGTGACATTTACCAACAATGCTTGCGGCAAGACTGAACGCTTCAAAGTTTGACTTGGTAGTTCCGCCATGACTTG
>Ga0007828_1000190_pt1 | contig 17000 bp, 17 predicted proteins | sample CryBogCBE16Oct07_FD_71232 | JGI IMG/M metagenome (GOLD analysis project Ga0007828, IMG submission 71232) | Freshwater microbial communities from Crystal Bog, Wisconsin, USA - CBE16Oct07 | ecosystem: Environmental > Aquatic > Freshwater > Lake | place: Crystal Bog, Wisconsin, USA | collected...
TTAAGTTCAAATAAATTTAAGACTTATATTACTTTGATGAATAGAGTTGTCTATTCTTAATTTTTCTTTATTGGAGAAACAAAAATGAAAAAACTATTGACTAAATCTGACATCGTAGAAAAGCTGACCGCCTTTGCTGAAAAGGAGGGTTTGCAACTCTCCGAAATTACTCTGAGCCACGGAGGCTCACTGGTGATGCATGGTCTCAAAGAGACCACGCGAGACATGGATGTCTCGGTAAGAAAATTCGTGTTCCATCAGTTTGCCAGCCATAAGCGTGACTGGCATGGCAAACTGGTTCCCATCAACGAAATCGAATACCTCGTCCCTTATGACGAGTATATCGACATACACGACGATAAACACAGGATGCGGCCCCCATGCATCCAAGTGATCGATGGTATTCACTGTGAAACCATTCAAGATGTCCTGATGGGCAAACTCTATCTTAATCGGGCAAAGGATCAGCCAGACATCGAGATGATCATGCGCCACTTGCTGGCAGAATTGGATGGGAGACCAAAAGATGTCTAAGGCGCAGTACGAAATGGAAGGAAGGTTAATTCAGCAGCAGGTCCCATATGGGATCTGTAAAGAAGACGACAAAGTCTTCATTAAGCTTGGTCTTAAATTTGTAAACACGCTGCTTTGTGGCACATATGTCACAATGGACATCAGTGGCTACATCAAAGACCATTTTCTGACCATTGGTATCAATCTTCCGAAAAACATAGATTTAAAGGAGGTAGGGAAACTATACCCTAACATGACATTAATTGGTCTCGACTTAACAACCGAGGCCATTAAATACTATATAGAAAAAAGAATGGTAGCAGGACGGTCCGTCCTGCAAGACGGTCAGTGTTATCAGCTCTTTGTTGGGTTTGATGATGACTGCAAAGCCGTTCTAGAGACTCAGATGGCTCCGCCATCAAAGTCTTTGCATTAACCATTTTATGGAGTAGCTAAAATTAGCTACTCCATATTTTTTACTGTACAGGTGAAATATGGATAAAGAAACCCATAGTCCGTTACATGACATACGTTATGTAACATACATAGAGGAGGAGAATCGTATAGTGATTCTCCTAAGTTTACCTCAACTCTTCCATGCCATTGGAGAGTTTGGTATTTTGTATATTCCGTTTGAAGACCTAGACGGAGAAACGAAACACATTCACATCTCCTGTGATGACAGGGATGCTGAAAAACTCCAGAAGCATATGCTTAAAGGAGGAGGAGTTTCCTTCCATGTAACCAGGGACGGTCTCTACGATATGCTGCGCTCAAAGACAGCGAGAGTGGCATATACTTTTTCTGAAAAAGGTAAGGAGGTCATCCTAAGCCTTGAAGACTGCACCGAGAGAATGTCAAAAGCATTCTTTCTTCCATCCCACCAAAACCTACACTAAGGGTTATATCAGCTACTAAATATTGAGTAGCTGATATTTTTTTAGAATCTTTTGTAATGTCTTTTTTTTAGGTATCTTATTATGTCGTCTTTATTAAATATCAAAGAATTTAAAAATCGCTTTGTCATTGAGCCTGTTGCCAAAATGGCAGGGGGCTTTAAAAAGATTCACCCAGAAGTATTTTTTTTACCCGAAAACTCACTGATTCACTTTATCCCTGAGACTACGACTGAGCTAGGTGTAGATAAATCCTTTAGTCTATTAAAAAACCACTATAGTGACATTGTCACATCGCATGTCACTGAACTATATAGCCAAACTGGTCATCCAGACAAAGCTCGGGTTTCCTCTCAAACATTAAAGCTTTCTTATCATAGAACCCACTTAACAGTAAAAGAAGTTACTAACCTAGATAGAACGTTAAGTATAAATCAAAACCCAGTAGTCTTAAACTACTCTTTACTGTATCATCTTTACACATATAAAGGCAAAGGCCTTTCTAACTATTACGAATGGCTTAACGTTAGAAACACTATGTGGGAAAATATCTCACAGATAGGTACTCGTAGAAACCACTTTATTCGGTTTAAATTACCGAGGACTTTACCTAGTAGATCTGATTTAAACAAACACTTAAAAAGCTTTAATGCTTCAGGCTTAGATGTGTTTTTTGAAAAAGATAGTTTTGATCTTTTAGAATTATGGCAAATCATTCATCCTGGAGTAGAAACCCCTATTTCTAAAATAGATGAAAGTGTTTTAGAAAACGTTTACATATCCTTTATAGAGTCAGGTATTATTGCAACGATTTGTTTAGGTGACTTAATCTATTGGTCTCTTGAGAATGAGGAAGCGACTATAAACGCTTTTTATAAATTCCTAGATAGCTTAATCGCAATACGCTCACCTGCTGATCTTAAACAATTAGAGTCTGATGTGGAAGACATTCCTGATACAACAGAAGTCGATTATAATTCAAAGATTGTTAAATTAGTCAACGATCATGGTCAAGCAGGTAATATTTCTAATAGAGAGCAAAAAGCTTTATTAACACTTTCCAATAAATATAAAACGACATTAGATCCACATGGTAGTGGAGTCACCTTAGATAAAATGGTAACTACACCTGAAAACATTAAATTTGAAAAAGATAACTTAGTCAATGACCATTATGGTGTCATTTCGGATCAAATGAATTTGTCTTCTGTAAAAGAAAAGGAAGCTCATTACATTGAAAAGAATATGCCTACTCACATCATTCAAAACGTATTAAAGTTACAAGACGGTGGGATTATTGTCAAAGACATTAAATGTAGAGAAGTCGTAGATGCTGCAAGTAGAGTCAGAGAATATAGTGTTCAGACCATTCCTGTCGCAGGTGAGCAAAGCACCTTTAAATTTACTGTTCCTATCATTGATAAGAACGGCACATTTCTATTAGGTGGGACTAAATATAGGCTCGATACTCAAAATGGTGAAATGCCTATTGTTAAGACTAAACCAAATACCGTTGCTTTAACAAGCTACTATGGTAAACTTTTTATTGTAAGGTCTGAATCTGCTTCATTAAATTTTGGTCGCTGGTTCTTTAAATTACTATCAGCAGAAAAACACCCTAATGTAACCGATGTTATATTTGGGATCAATAGAGTGTTATCTAAAGTACCTAGATGTTACTCAGCCATTGCTGAAAACTTTACGAGTTTTACAATCTCCAATCAATATCAGTTTACTTTTAATCAAAGTAAAATTGAAACACTTTTTACATCCCAAGAAATAGAAGCGTTGTCTTTAAATAAACTCATTGCTTGTGGACGAGACACTAAGACTAAAAATCCATTAGGGATGGATATTGAAGGAAAGATATATCTCATAATCCCTAATGTTAAAACAGAAAACGTTATTTACTTAGGCACTATTCCAAATCTCATTAGTGAGGATTTAAGAAATGGACCTATAGAGTATACTGAGGTAGGTATATTTAGTAAAAGGGCTCCTATTGTTCTTTTACTCATGTACATGAATGGTTTAGATGGAATGTTAAAAGCATTGCACATAAATTATAGATTAGAGCCTATCAACGTAAGAATTCCTTACAACGAAAAAGAATATCTTTTAAAGTGTAAAGATGTAGTTTACGCTATTGATATTTCAAACCCCTTTATTAAACTTTTGATAGGTGGACTATATCCTTTAAGAGACGTTTCTACTCGTTATAAAAGTAGTGACTTTAATACTAGTCAGTCTTATGGCTCTATTTTTTCTGTATTAGGTTTATCATCTCAGGTAGGTAAAGAGATTGGATTAATGTGGGATATGTTTGTTGACCCTATTACTGAATCTATCTTAAAGATGTATAATCTGCCCTTTACTTTTGAAAAGCTAATTATTCATGCTAGCGATATGTTAATCGATGATCACATTGATGATATTACTACTACACGATTTAAAGGCTATGAGCGTGTCTGTGGCATGATTTATCGTGAGTTAGTCTTAGGTATGCGTGAGCATAGATCTAAGTCCTCATCGGTTGGCACTACCTTTAGTATCAACCCAAACGCTGTATTGATGTCTATTCAGCAAGACCAAACTCAGTCTTTAGTAGAAGAGTCAAACCCTATCCACAATTTAAAAGAAAAAGAATCCGTTACCTATGCAGGTGCTGGTGGTCGTAATATTGATACGATGGTTAAAGACAGTCGTGGATTTGGTAAAGACGACTTTGGTGTAGTGTCAGAAGCTACACCAGATTCAGGAAAAGTAGGCTATAGGGCTTACCTAGCACCTGATGCTAATATTACTACATCTTTAGGGACTATTGAACGAGTCCCATTAGATACTAAAAATCCTACTAAGGTATTATCAACCTCAGCTTTATTAAGTCCTGGTATTACCCATGACGACGCTAAAAGAATTAACCATATAGGTATCCAAAATAGCCACACTGTTGCTTGTGACAATTACGATGCATTACCTTATCGTACTGCTATGGAAGAAACCTTAGCAGGTAGAGTCGATGACATCTTTGCAGTCTCTGCTGAAGAAGATGGGGAAGTTTTAAGTGTCTCAAAAGACACCTTAAAGATAAAGTATAAAGGCGGTAAGACTAAAAACTATGAGATAGGCATTTATCATGGCGTAGTTTCCGGTACTACTATACCCCATAATAGAATCACAGATCTTAGACCTGGTGATAAATTTAAAGCAAAAGATATCTTAATATTCGATTCTGGCTTTTTTCAAAGAGCTGAAATGAATAAAAACAACGTTATCTATAAACACGGTGTTTTAACTAGAGTGGCATTTTTAGATAATGCATTTACTAACGAGGATGGAGTCGTTATTAGTAAAGCTTTGGCAGATAAATTTTATACCCCTAAGACTGAAGTTAGAAGCCTTATAATTGATTTTGATACAGTCATTCATAATCTTGTAGAGGTAGGAATAGACGTTACTCCAGAAACAATCTTATGTACATTGGAGGGGTTTGTTAGTGAAGACTTAGTAGCTAAAGATGCTAAAGCCATTGAAGCTTTAACCAAGATTAGTGCTAATAGCCCTAAAGCAAATTGCTATGGAAATATTACAAACATTGAGGTTCTTTACTTTGGTAAAATAGAAGACATGCATGGTAGCTTAGGTAAAATAGCTATTAAGTATGACAATATACGCAACAAAAAGGTAAGTACTTTTGAAACTAATCATGCTAAGACAGGAAAGATTAATGAATCTATTCGAGTCAATGGCATTAAATTAGAGCAAAACCAGATGGCGATAAAGATCTACATAGATAGTTTACTAGATATGAACTGTGGTGATAAAATCGTAGTATGTCATCAGTTAAAGTCTACAGTAAGCCATGTGGATACTAACCCGATGGTATCTGAGGATGGTAAAGAAGTAGATGCTGTCTTTGGTGTTACTTCAGTTAGTGCTCGTATAGTAGACTCTGTAAAAATAGTCGGTATGATGACCGAAATATTGACAGTGGCTACTCTAGAAGTTTTTGTAAATTCTTATTATTCTTAAAACACTAACGGACGATATACGTATATCGTCCGTTTTTTAACTAAAGAGGTTTTTATGGACTTAGATGCAATTGATACGGTATCGGATGATGATGTTGTTATAGTTGGTGGAGTTAACAGTAGTCAATCTGATAAGAAACTGATAACGAGTCGTTTGACAGCGGCTATTACGATTAGTCTAATAAACAAAATTATCGATGAGTCTTTAGGTAAGCTTATTGAAGACAGATTAGAAATATCTGATATTGAAGATATTTCTGCAGGTTTATTAGACTCTATGATTCAGGACTAAGGGAGATTATAATGATAAGAGAATCGACTATTAAATTAGCCACAGATATCGCTACTGCAGCGTCTTACAGTGGAAAATATTTAGGTCCTAAAAAACAGGGCCCTATTGACATGCTGTTAGAAACTATCAGTGTTGAGTTTGTTGAAGGCACCAATGAAGACATTATGAGAGCGTCTAATAACACGACTTCTCTCTATGGGAATCATGGTGACTTAGAAGGCGATCTTGCTATTAAATACTCCACTATTGTTTCTAATATAGTCAATGCGGCTAGAAATGTAGTTAAACCATTGGTTTCTTCAATTGTGGATGAAATCAAAGACTCAACTATGAAAGAAGGAATTTCTTCTACTGGTCTGTATAAAGAAATTGTACAAGTCACAACCCCTAGATTGTTTTATGACGATCAGTTTTTACAATTAATTACTGAGTTTAAAGACATTAGCTATCCTGAATTAAGCGACTTAAATACAGTCGTAGAGTTTTTAGATAAGTTTACTGTCAATGACTTATATGGCATGTCTATGACAGGTAGTGCGGTATTAGATGGTAAGCTTTCTGAAATATATAAAGAGGATGACTTTAATACTCTTTTGGTCTTTTTAGATGGCAAGTTTAAAGTTTCTGCAGATGAAATCCCTATGAAGCTAGCCATTATGTTATTTATGTTGGCTTGGGGAATTATCAATCGTAGATCGGATAAGATAGAGGACACTTTATCTCCTGAAATTAATCTAAAGATACTTACTATCCGAAATGGTTTAGGTGGAGCTATTTGCCGTCTAACCGATATGTTTTTTAACGACTTAGAAAAAGGCGTATTGTTTTGTATACGCTCTAAAATCATAAACAAAGACTATTTTAGTGTGGATATTGACCCTACTAAAATATATGTTTACTCAAAGCCTTACTCTGATTGGATTAGCAATGGTGGTAGCGTTGAAGCCTTATTGGGCTATGCTTCTGAAAAGCCAATAGGCTACGGTAGCGATGACTTATTAGAATCTCCACAAAAGTATGTGGAGATTTATAACAGAAAGTTAAAGTCTTTAGATATCGTAAAGCAGCTTACTGATATCAAAAATATCCGAGCTATTACACTGAAAGCTATGGAGCGCTATATAAATCTGACCTATGGTCGCTCTCCAGAAGGTTTAGAGTGTTTTGCTCGTTTAGCTCATGCTATCGAACACGATTATCACGGTACAGGTGATCTCATCCCTTATGTCATTAAAGTGGTTTCCAGAACGCTTTATCCAGACCGTTTTTCAGCTAAGAATGAAATCAATAAGTCTGATGTAAAAGAAATCCTTTTAGAAATTTATGCATTAGTCTCTAATGTTGAAAATCCTAATTACGATGAAGCCCTAACCATTGCTACAATTAGAATGGTAGGTCGTAAACTTAAAGACGAATTAGTAGTTATTAAGTGATCAATGTAAAAGCATTAAAATATGACCCTGACACTATTAAGTCATCAGTTAAACAGGTAGGTAATTCACTTGTCTTTTTAAAGTCTGGTAAAGTACATATACCGGAGCGTTATTTAGCTGCTGGGCTAATTAACATATCTGACAGTGTCACTATGTTAGCTATCTTTGGTATTATAGTGGGTGATCGCTTTGCTGTCAGTGTAGCTGACGCTATGTGTGTTACAAAGCCTTCTAACATTACTACTGTTTCTGTTGATGGTGTAAATTACTATGAGCTCCAATATGAAAAAGGAGATCAGTTATTTACAAATATCAGTTTAGTCGTCATGAATACTTTGATCAATCAGATATATCAAGAGATTTATTCAAAAGGAAATGTACCTTGGTATATTAGTTATGATCTAATATCGTCTATATTCGATACTTCTGAAATACATGCTAATGCCTTTTTAAACACTGATAACGCTATCATTGAGTTGATGGCTAGTGTTATTGCCAGAGACAGAAAAGATAAACGAGTTTACTTTAGGCATTCGGAAAGTATTGATAAAGGAGTACGACCTATTTATATTCCTTTGTCATCTGTTTCGTATCAGGCAACAAACACATTTACAAAAATAGGGGGAGGTTACTTTAATGAAGGTCTTACGAGTGCCTTGGTGACTCCATCAGAAAGCAATGAGGCTGTAGAAGTCTTATTGAGAACTTAATACATAGGTAAAGTTTATGAATTTAGGATATTTATTAAGACTAAGGATTGATGGTGATATCCCTATCACTACATTCCATAGCGCTATGATGCTCCAAGACACATTAGTTTGGTCTAGTAGTAACGACAATGTTGCTACTGTTGATGAAAATGGTATTGTTAAAAGAGTATTGACGTATGACTCTAACGGCAATGTAACAGGTCAGCCTGTTGCAAACGCTACTCAGGTCACTATCACGTTATCGGGCTATTGCTATGATGCTTCTAGCAGTCCGAATCTATTAAAGCCTACTCAAAATACTGGGTTAGAAACTCTTCCCTTTACTGCTACTGCGGTTTTAGATTTAATCCCTGTGGGAGATTTACCTAGTCCAATTGATGCTACACGCGCATTCCGTTGCGCTTAAAGGAGATACTTTATGTCTTTTATTTTACAAAAGTTAATCAATTTCATAAGACACATTTTAACAGGTAAAGACAATAGCACTTACGACATTGCTAGAGTAAGCTCTTTGCTTGTTTTATTGGTAGGTCTTTCTTTAGAGACTTACATGGTTATTAAAACAGGTCAGTTTGATATAGAGTCTTATTTTCAAGCAGGCGCTATTTTTCTAACGGGTTCAGGCCTAGGTGTTTTTATTAAGCACACTACCGAACCAAACAGTTAAAGACTATTATTTTATACAATACAATGACTTGACTTTTTTGTCAAGTCATTGTATGTTGTATCTTTTTCTCATAAATAAATAAAGAATTGTCATGTTAAAACCTAATAAACAAAAACGCTTTACTCCCATTGCAAACTCAGTATTCGTTTGGAAAGTGGGTATTCTTTTAAACGAAATTAAGAGCCGAGATGGTTTTTCTGGGACTACTAGTCTAGATCATATCAAAAGCGTCATTACTACGCTAGATGCTAATGATAGAGATATCATTATTGAAAATATTACACCTAAGCTTAGAAATTATAAAAAAGATACTAAATATCTTTCTAGACTTAACGGCATTAGTATTTTAAGAATAGAAATATTGAATCTTTTAGATGTTATGAAAGATAAAGCTATGTCAGATAGCGAAACTGTTTCCACTATCATCAATATACTAAACCATATACCAGCAGGTTATAAAAACATTTTAAATGTCTTTATTCAATACAATAAAGTCATTGATTACATTTTACCTAACCAGTATCAGGATTTTTACCAATGTATCGCATTGAACGAACCTCCTCAACCCTATAGAATCTGTAACAGACTCTACCACATATTCAGATTTAAACAATCTAATCCACAGTTATCTACTGAGTCGTTACTTGACTTTGTTAGAATACAAAAAGGTTTATTGTCTTTATTTGACGATGATGGTGTATTACCCAATAACATTTCTTTAAACGTAAGAGAGAATTCACACGAGTATACTAAATTACTCAATTGGATTCCTAAAGACTTAGAAGACTTTAACTCAGTCTATGAGTCTTTGTTAACTATTCGGGAAGAACTTAAAAACAATTATGGTATTGAATTAATTAAATCAGACTAAAGAGGAGAGCATATGGCCGTCGCTAGCATAGAGATTGCATGTTTTAGAGGTGATAACCCGCCTTCATTACTTGAAAGAGACGCTAATGGATATTGTTGGTGTATTGTAGGTGCATTTGACATATTGACTAGAAATGGTGGATTCTACCCTATGGATGATTTTATTATGTCAATGTTTGAGCCTACGAGTCCATTTATGAGAAGAGTAAAAGAACGTAACTGTGTAGGTGAATTAGATCACCCAGATGTTTCAGAGCTTAAATCTAGTGCTCAAAAAATAGCACGTATGAGAAAAATTGATCTCTCTCGAGAAGCTGTACATCATGCTGAATTTAAAATCGATGTCATTAAAGATGAGTATGGTAAATCGATTTATGCTGTACGATCTAGACTTAAGCCATCAGGTCCATATGAAGATTCCTTAGAGAGAAAACTTAACAATCCTGAGCAAAACGTATGCTTTAGTATACGTTCAATTACTTTAGATGATGTAATACAAAACCAATTGGTTAAAAAGGTTCGTGAAATCATCACCTATGATGTAGTGTCAGAAGGTGGCGTTAAAACCGCTAATAAGCACGATACAGCTAATTTAGGCCTTGAAGACTTAAGAGATGGGCCTCAATTAGAGGTAGTTCAATCTATTAAGTTTACACCTAATGATTTAGATGCTGCAATACTCGCATCTAAATCCTCTGGAATGGGCCTAGAGTCTGAACATAGTCGACTAACTTATGTTAAAGATGCATTAGGCTGGAATAAGATTCAGGTCGTCAATTCAAATTTTTTAAAGTGGTAATATCTTTTAAATCTTTCCTTTACTCCTGGTGGATATCCACCAGGAGTAAAGAGAGTTAATTCAAAATAAAAGCAGACTTATATTATCTGAATGAATAACTTAAACTGTTATTCATTGTTTTTAATTTAGGGGGAAATAAAATGAAAGGTTTTTTCAAAAAGCTGTTTTGGAAAGCAGATGCCATTGAAGCAGATAGCGTTGAAACAACTATTGTTGGAATGAATGCCGTTCTAATGAGTGTCAGGGAAAGAAAAGTGTGGGATTGGGTTAGTCTCAATCATGGTATTGTTGGAGTCTATAATACAGACCTTGCCTCTAAACCCTTTGAGTGTCCTGTGGATCTAACTGGAATGTTTAGGCTAGAACGTATTAGTGCCAACAACATAGTGGTGGCCTGCCCTGTGCGAAATTTGGATGAAACTCACCCTAACATTTATCTTGCTTGGGAATATATGATGAGAGATTATATACATGAACGCTATGGCTCTAGCCGTTTTGATATCTCTGGTTTGGTAAGAACTGAATTTAATAAAAAAGTTCTTTACGATCACCATAAAATGCTGGCTGTAAGAAAACTCATAGAACGAATCTTTGACCCAGACGACTATGGACCTATAAATTTTAAATATGGCTTTAAAATGTGGTCTATGTCACACAGAAGAGAGGTCATTTCTCATCGTGAAAAAGGCTTTGCTAATCAATCCTATATACCGAGAGTTAATATTAGGATAGAAATCGAAGATGACATCGCCTATAACTTTGGTTACATAGCTGCCACTAAACAAAACCTATTTGATACGAGATGGACCGCTCCTTATGGATACGGCATCATGGCAGTGGAATGGCGGACAAATTATTTGGTAGATGAGCTCTTTTTTGAAATTGGTCAAGGCATCATCGATAGCGCCCTTTCAAATAGTGAACTCACTAACAATGAAGCCAAACATAAGTTTCTAAAAGAACTAAGAAAACAATTTTAAAAGGAAAACATCATGAACCTAACTTTCTTTAAACAACACGAAGACATATTCTTCCCAAACCGCTATTATCTTCAGAAACAAACATTTGATAAGCTGCTAGATAGTCTCAGCCAAAACTTTGGCATCATAGGCGTTGGCAAACCACATTTTGGAGTACCTTATCTTCAAACTATCGCTACGTTTAAGAGCTATCCATATACGGAAAGTAAAGAAATCGTTGATGCCTTTGAAGTCGCTACTGTGCCATCTGGAATAGATGACGTTAAAATATTAGTAGTCGTTCCGAAACATGAACTTAAAACAGCTTTGCCGGAAGTCTACGCTATATGGAAGTCGGCTATTATCGCTTATCTGATGCGTCAATATGAGATTGATGAAGAGACGGCTAGCGCTTTAACGGAAATCCCGTTTAACAAAAAAGTCTTTTATAACAAAAGCGTTATGGATTTTGCTATAGAAATTTTATCTAAAACTATAGGCTGGCCTCAATTAGACACGCAAACTCAAGACGCCTTGGATTTTTACATCTCTATCAAAGACCGTATCCAAGAAACAATTAGCGACTCCTTCAACCCACACAATAAAATCAATGAGGAGTTAGTCTATAACTATGGATTTAGCAAAGTCGGGAAAGTAGAAAAAATAGCTAAATTCAGTGATTCATTAGATGGTCAACTTTTTGCATACGATATTGTTTTTGAGGTGCTCCTAAAAAACATTCATAAAAATTAAGGAAACAAAAATGTTAGAATTATTGCAAAATAAAAAAGAGTTGTCTAAAAGCGAATCAAAAATCTTCGTAGAAAAATATCTAGATGAGTCGTCTGATACAGGTGGAGTGGTCCATGTAACCGATAAGATTGGTGCATACTACCACCTACTGAATACGCCATTTACGGTTGATTTTGGTGGCAAGGAATCGTTTGTATTGGTGAGTGTAGACACTGATCTTCAGAATTATCAGAAGATCGTTGTTGTGCCTTATCGAAAGTTTAGTGGGCCTTTATATTTGAAGTGGAAGTCTTTTATGCTAAACACGGTGTTGGATAAACACTACGGCATTTTAAAGGGCGGTTATGGCGATGTCCTAATGAAGAGATATGACATTAACTTTCGGCATCTACATAATCCAAGAATCATGTATACGTTAAGTAAACTCTTAACGCTACATCATACCGATGTTTTGAGTCTAAGGAAAGACATTGAAAACACATGGTTTGTGGAAAGCAAAACATATCAGGACTTAAAGCATGTAAAGGACCTTGTCATAGAGGAGGACGGCCCTTTTAGTATTTATGAAAAGTCGGTTATTTTTGAAATAAGAGACCGAAACACGAAAGAAGGCAAACCTGAACTTAGTAGGGAATATGTCAGTGATTGCTTTAAGTTAATGAAAAAATCAAATAAAGACTTTAACGAAACATACCAACGCGATAAAGTCTACTATTTTAAACCATGGTCTAACCAACTTGAGCATTACGTAAAAGGATCTCGCATACCTTATGTGGGGTGTTACGAACCAGTTATTCTTCACCTATATTCGCTTTGCACTGAGGCTGAATTTAACACTAAAAACATTCTTCATGAATCACCATATCCATGAGATTCTAAAAATTATAAGACATATATTACCTAGATGACATTGCATTAAAAAAGATGTCATTATAAACTTCTATGTGGATAAAATTCCACTAAATTCATTACCCTATACAGGAAATCAAAATGGCTAAAAATATCAAAACCAATACTCCAAACATTACCGTATCAGAAGCTGACGGCATTCTGTCGATTGGCGGTAACGTAAACGACTATTTGCCAAAAGGTGTCACCGAGGAAGTCTTTGGTGTTGTGGATACTGCCCGCGAGTCCTTCATCGCTTCTGCGCTTAATAGCGTATCAGACCACGTCAAAAAATTCGGTACTCAAGATTGGAGCAGCTCATCTGTGTCACTTGGCGGTAACGTAAACTTTGCTGTGGCTTCTTCAGGTGGTCATGTGACTGCGGCGGTTACTACTACTTATGGTAGTACCGTAAAAGAAGCCTTGGAGTCGTTTGATGCCCAAGAGTCAGTTCTTACGGAAGAACTGAAAGCGGCTTAACGCTATGTAGGTGATGGGTAGCCCTAGGGCTACCCATCACCTTTTATTGCCGTTATTTTTTTTTACGAACCTAAGTTTGGAGAGACTTCAGGAATAACATTGCCAGAACGATTCGATACATTAGGCACTACACCTACTCTTGAGTCTTTTACACGACCATCAAAGTCAGAAACAATGCCTGCAAGCTCATAAGGTCTTAAGTTACTCAAGTTAATCGCATTGAGTATTTCTTGAGCTAGCATATATACTGCTTGACCAATTTGGGTATAGGCGGTACAAGCGATATTTACATCAACTGTTTGACCACTAGCTCCTAGCTCTTTATAGCCTTTTAGCTCACCGATATCATTGGTAGGCTGCATATTACCTACAAGCCATGCTTTTAATGGTCTCGTAAGTGTAGGATCAGACTCTACAAAGAGCACTATAAATCCACAATCGGTAGGTGTGATGGGGGGAGATCCTGCATTGGTGTAGTTTGGGTTTTGGATTATGGCAGGTTTTTGTATGTCAGGATCCATAATGTACTGTCTTGAATACTCAGTCCAATACCGCGTAATAGACTGATGCATACGGTCTGGGCCATAGCCAAATGATGGTGCAGAAACTGCACGAGACGATTTAGTTATAGCTTGCAGCTTTTCACCTGCATTACCTATTGGTAGTTCAGCGCCATGCTCATTAGAAACGGTAGAATCTAAGCCATCTATCTTAATCGGCATAAGCTCTATCATCGCTTTTAAATCGTCTAATTCCTTTTGAGGATCGTCAGCATAAGCGAATAACGCAGGCGGTGCTACTAAGAATGCCATTAACTGCTGTTGTACATAAATGGCGTTAGAAGCAAAATCAGAAGGAGTCGGCAATAAACCACCGCTACCTCCAAACCGCATGTCCACTAAAGGCGGACGATAATCATTCTCATATCTTGGAACAAATATGTTTTGTCTTGTCATAATTCTTTCTCCAATTAGCCTGTAGTGGTGGTATTAGATAGCCGTTGAGTCACTACTATGAATGTAGCCACTGTTTTTGCAACATTTGCTTGCACTCTGACTACCTGAGTCCAGCTAAAGCCATTGGCTGAATCGGCTGCTGTCATATAGGTGGTAGGTGTCAAGATAGCTTTATTAGCAAAGACGTTATTTGCTAATTTGTTAAATAATTTATCAGACTCAGAGATAAAGGTTGCATCACCTGCAGCCGCAAGATCATCTCTACCTACTAATTGAACCCAAACTTTAGCTTGCAATAAAGCTACTCTACCGCAGATATGACGAATAACATCTGAGGTCAATATGCTAGTATCATTAGGGTAAATGGTGTGTATATAAGGATAGAAATACTGCTCATTCATACCTGATGGCACAGTAAAGATAGCGCCGTTATTCCAAGCTTCTTTGGAAGAATTTTTATTGAAATTAGGCACGGAAACAGATTCAAAGTATTGAATTTGATTATTAGGATAAAGCGTATAGTCGTTAGCGCCATTAATGGACATAATGCCATTGCCTGCACCCATGTAGATACAGCGCTTTACAAGGTTTTCAAAGATAAGAGATACACGTTTATCATAGCCGTTATTTAAAAAGCCAGATTGTAACGTTAAAGTTGCTCTAAAAGCAGGAGTTCCATAAACGTTAGATTCAGCTTGATTCAATAGCTGTTGGGATAAGACGGCTGATAAGGATATTTCTTCAGCCAGCATAAGAGGAGGAGAGCCATCTGTGTAGCTTGCCAAGTGAACCGAAGTGTTTGGTCTAAGACCCATCCACATAGGCAGAGTTTCTTTAGTGTCAATACCAAAACCAGTGTCGTATATATCGGAGAATGGATACTTTAAGATATTGGTTGCAGGACACTCTTCAGTGTCGTAGCCGTATTGAGTAAAGTTTCTGATAGCGGCTTCATAGTCACTGTTTAATAGAGAACCGTCTTTTCCGCCTGAGAGATAGAAGCTATTGCCAGAGGACAGTATATCGCCTGAGGAATCTATCTGGAAGCCATAAGCCGCAGTACCATCAGCGCTACTACCCGATAGGAAATCCAATAGCCATTTTGAACCAGGTGGATTAGGATTATTGGCTAACTCAGCCGTATAGAGAATATTTAAGAGAGCTTCTAGATTATTCTCAAACACTGTAATAGCGCCAAATGGGCCGTAAGCTGGAGAGGTTTTATTTTTAAAGCCGTTATCTGTCCATGCTGTATTTAAAGCCTGAATAGTAAGATCTTGATTAGTGTACTTGTTGTAAGCATTTGGCTTAAACATAAACTGAACAATGTCATCGCCCAGTAGAGTACTCACTGTATTAGGCGTTGAAGAGCCTACGTTTTGAATGATTTGGGCGTTAAAGATTAACGCACTTTGATCGTTAACAACGTTTTGATTACCAGGATAAGGATTACCAGGAGTGGCTGCCCACATTTTAAAACCAAAGCTATTGCCGTATATGCCAGGAAACATAGCTGGTATTAAAAACAATGGGTAGGTTAAAACACCTACCTCGGCTGACCAGGTTACTGGATTATTACCGTTAGACCAGGTAATAGGTGCGCCGTTATTATCGACCCAGGTTTCAACACCTGTGCTGGCCAATGGCGCTGTCAAATGAGACACGCTCATCTCACCTAAAGGTACGACAGAGAGGGTGACTAAAACACCTCCTGGCACCGCTACCTTTTGACCATTTACCAGTTTAAAAGTAGGGAGATTGGTATTGATGTCATAAATGACATTGCCAAAGGTGTCTCTAGCAAATTCATAAATGGTTGTGTTATACTGGACTGTTGCCATAACAACAGCCGCAGCATTAGTCAATGGAACATTACCAACACCTGTGGTTGTGATTCTTTTTACTGCGCAAGCATTACCGTTTTGTAAAGCCGTTTGCAGTGCTAATGTTTGGTGGTTCCAATAAATACCACGTGGATTAAAGGTCTCACTTCCTAATTGACGGATAGCATCATTCTCATCAAGCACAATCATAATGGTTTTATCGCTACCCATTTGGGTGCGTAAAAAGAAGAACGGAAAGTGCTGAGGCTCCACCAAAGGAGGTAGTACAGGCAGAGCCGTACTTTGATCATTTACACCAGTGAAGTTAAATCCTGGTAAATTTGTGTTGATGTTTGACATATTTTTTCCTTTTACAAAAAGCAAAAATGAATTCTTATAAATATATCGGGTGGATATACTAACACACTATTAGCCATTCTATATTAGGTATAAGTATTATTTTAAATCGTATGTTTACTTCTAAAACCCCTTATTTGAGGAGATTAAAATGAATCATGAAAATCAAATAGCTAAAGGATCTGTCTACCACGTTAACGCGTTAGCGTCAGAAGTAGAGAGCGCTTATCAAATAGGTAAAAAACTAGAGCGCTACTATATGGCGGTAAGAGGTGATGATTCTATCTTTAAAACAATTATCCCTAGCTATTCAGATAGACACGGTAGAAAGGTTGTTGCTCTTTGTGGAAACATAGAAGACATTAGTATCTTTAATCACCCTATCTATAACAATGGGGTAGAATTCATTGATGCAAGATCTATGGTTGATTTAAGAACCAATCAGATTAAAGATCAAGATAGCTACGATACTTTAATTAGACGCGCTATCTTAGATATGCTTTGGATTGAAAACAGAGGTGTTTTTGTAAATAACAATCTGATAGATTTAATGGCCAAAACCTTTAGTGATTT
>Ga0007828_1000191_pt1 | contig 16987 bp, 20 predicted proteins | sample CryBogCBE16Oct07_FD_71232 | JGI IMG/M metagenome (GOLD analysis project Ga0007828, IMG submission 71232) | Freshwater microbial communities from Crystal Bog, Wisconsin, USA - CBE16Oct07 | ecosystem: Environmental > Aquatic > Freshwater > Lake | place: Crystal Bog, Wisconsin, USA | collected...
AGTTGAAACTTTCAAAACCGGGAATCTGTCTAACACGATCTATCACAGTGTCAACTGCCACACGTGGAGTAACTGCACTGGTTTCAGCGGCTTCGCTACGAAGTAGTTCTAGTACTTCGATTAAAGCACTGTCGCCACGTGTTTCAGCTTCGTCTTCGATTGCGCTTGATTCTTGATCATGTTCAAGATCATCAAACGCTTCGGCAATGATTTCACGTATACGCATATTAACGACGTGCACGTCCTAGTGCTTGTGAACCGCCTGCAGCAGCATCCACTGCATCAAAGCCGTCGGTTTCAGCTCCAGCATCAGCAACAGGAGCTTCTGCACCTAGATCGGCACCACCTTCAGGAGGCGGAGTACCTAGATCATTTGTGCCCATGTCTGCACCGGGCATGCCACCCATGCTCATGTCACCAGCTGGTTGTTGTTCGCCAGCCAATTGCAACACTGCTGACTCGGCCTGTTCTTGACCTTTAGTTACTGAATCATATAAAGCAGCCAGTACTGGTTTAATGGCCTGTTTAAACTGTTCACTTTGTTCCATGCCAATTTGGTCACGGATTGTGGACACAAGAGCTGGGACTTGTTCATTCTGAATCTTGCTGATTTTCTCAATCATGTCTTGGATTGAGTCAACAATGTCTTGAGCAGCAAGACGTGCTTCACTGGCACCAATCTCGCTTTCAAACAAACCTTGTTCACTGTTCAACCAACGATCAAGACCTTCCTTGACCATCATCAATTCCATGTACTTGGCATTCTTTTCAGCAGTGTGAGCGCCAAAAGATTTTTTAATAGCATGGATATTTTCTGTCAGGGCCTTGCTTAGGCGTTGTGCTTTGGCGTAACTGAGATTATCGTAATCGATAGAAAAGCCGAAGCTTCGTTCCATGATTTTGTTAATCTTTTGTGGTGTTACTTCGGTACGCATTTCGGAGAGTCTCATATTCGTTTTCCCAAATTATATTGTATATTTATATCTATTGCCACACTTTAGCAAACTTGGCCACACGGTGCACACTGACAAGATCTTGTCTAGCCAGTGCCAATTTCTTTTCTGCTTCGTCAAGTCTAGCAGTTTTAATGTCCACGCTCACGTAGTCTCGTTGTTTTCTAGCCCGTTCTATGCCCCTGCGTAGCGCCAAGCTATCTGTATAATTTTTATTTATTTCTTTGTCTAGAGCAATGATATTGTCTGCGGTGCGATACTTTTGCTTGATGGTATAGATGGTGTAAAGCACAGCACTCACTTTGTTTTCAAATCTGTGCACTATATTGCCCTGTGGCGCAACGACATCACAGGTGTGATTGGGATGAATATCTACACGATAAAGTCCAATGCGATAGCCATTTTTGATGGGTATACAGATGCTGGTGTCATGATTGAGTTGAAGTTTGCCTAGCTCGCGATTGGTCCAGAGCTTGATGTAGTCAGTGACTTGATCAACCACGTGGCTGACATCTTGCGGCATATTGTCTTTGGTTTTAGCGGATTTTTTTCGTGTACGTGATTTGGCCATTGTCATTGCGGCGTAGGAGTATGTCCTGCGTGGCTAGTTGATGAGCAATCAATTGCTCGCGTTCAGTTAGGTCTCTTTTTGAAATTTTAGGCTCATGTTGAAATCTACCCAACAAGTCGGCCTGTTCGTTGTTTATAGGAACACGCACTTGATTGAGTAGTTCTACTATTTTCATTTAAAGTGTGTGGCTAGTAGGGTTATGATACCGGCAATCATGACACCCAAGATACTGGTGCCTATGGCGATGATGGTCTTGTAAGGGCCATCGCTTTTTTCGTTCAAGGCGTCTTTGATTTCGATGAGATGGATTTCCATCTTGTCAATTCTCTGCTCAAGATTTATTAGTTTATTTTCCAAGCTACTATACCTTTCAGCGCATAACTCTACGTGCGCCTCTAGGCTTTTCTTTTCAATATCTGTCCCGGCCATATTGTTCCTGTTGTAATGGTTATTGTTTATTGATGCTATTCAATAATAAATTTAAATATGAGCCTTGAGTAGTGAGCCTAAATGGTGCCTGAGCATCAATAGTTATTTATCTAGGCTTGATTTCCTTAAAGTATATGTTTTTAATACTGCCGTAAGGATAAAATATGGGCAACATGAATCTTGCAGTTTCTGTCAGGTATGTGATAATGGGCACTTGCTCAAAGTCGGATTGTAGTCCGCCCAGTTTCTTGCTGGGTATGTCGTATACGCCTTCACGATCAATGGCCCAGTGCCAGACCCATACCGCATGATCACCGGTGTAGAAATCACCAAATTCAAAGTATTCCAGGGGTTCAACACTTTGTGTAGGTGTGCTCACATGCAGGGGTTGTGTGCGAAGGCTCATGCATTGTAGCACTGTTTCCCAGTTACGATGCTGATTGCGTTCTAGATCTTCAGGATCACTGCCACGAGTTTTTCCTGTGGCAGTTAGATCCACAAGACTAAATCCTTGATAGAAATATAATCCTTCGCTCATGTTAGTATTTAGTGGCCATAAAAAAAGCACCAATTAATGGTGCTCTTTTCTTTTTAGTTAGACTAAAAATTAAGATGTAGCTAGTTTGAAGTTAACTGAGCTTACTACTGTACATGCATTTGCCCAAACGTTACCGCTTGTTGCAGCAATGTTACCAGCGCCGTCTGCACCAACAATAGCTTGGATACGTGTTTGTAGAGCTGTACCAATTGCTGCTGTTGTAACATTGTTGAAACCTTGGTATGTGTCGCCATTATTGCCACCTGCACCAGTTGCTTCTAACAATACGCTCAATGAGCCACTGTTAACTTGATACATTACAACTGTGCTATCAATTGCTAAAGCACGTAGCAATGTCTCAACAGAGTTACCTGTTTGAGAATCAGCTGCGCTGAAAGTTTGTGACTTACCTGGAACGATAGAAATTGCGATTGGGTTCTTTGTTAAACCTGTAGAAATGATTGTACCTAGTGTACCATCATACTTCGCATCAACGTTGTTAATACCATTTGCATCGCCTGCATATCTTGTCTGAATTGCCATTTGTTTTCTCCTTAAAATGTTACGCTTTCGCGCATGTAATTATTTATCCTAGCTGCACAAAATCTACTTGTTAAAGTGTGCTGCGCCAAATTGTCCGCGATTTACCAGTTTTATAAGTCCCACGCTGGTGGGCACCACAAAACCCTCGCCGCCGGGCTGGCCAGCCACGGTTTGACTAAAGCCCTTGACCTGTTGTTCTAATTGTGCTGCTAGATTCTCTTTGAGTTGGTAAACTGCGTTCCATGTGTCAGTTAGAGCTTTTAGTCCTGCTTCATTTTGTGCAAGATAGCCTTTTTCATCACTGCCTACTAGGAATTGATACTGTTTGGCATTTATGTTCTTTTCCAACCAAGGCACCAGTTCTTCATTGGTCTGTGCAGTAATTTTGTGATTGAAATACTTTTGTATTGCTGCTCTAGCCACTCCGGCCATGCCGGCCAAAAACTGCTCGGCTATTTCGCCAGGTTTTCCGTTGACTGCTTTGCGAGCTGCATTTACCAGTCGAGTTGGGCTATTGAGTTGAAAAGTGAGTCCGGCTTTGGGTGCTATAACGGCCACGTTGCCGTTGTTTTTTAATCCAGTTTGACCATCCCAGGGCGCACCATCTCGCTGATGTACCACTACAACACCCACTTTGTCTTTGAGCAGGGTGCCTATCGGACTCTTGGGCGGGATGCGATACTTTACTGTTGTGGGAGTAAATTCATACATGCCGTCAACCATGGGAGTTGGGCCCACGCTCATCAAATCGCCTTTGTAAGTTCCAGGATCAACCACGTCGGCCTTGAGTCCCTCCCAAATCATGGCAATCTTGGGGTACAGGTCCGGTCTTGCAGTACGTGACTTTTTCACAGTGGTATCATAGCGTTCCCAGTCAGCAGGACTTTTAGCAAAGTATCCTTCAGGCATGTACTTGTCGTTGATATAGAATTCACCTGCTGGAGTATATCCAAATATCAAGGCAATACCACCATCCCACTTGATACTGACACTGCCGGCATTGTCAATGGCTTCTTCTAGTGCACGTTCGTATTTTTGTGCTTCGGCCTGACTGGTAAAGATAGCATCTTCGGGATGTGGAATTCTTGGACTTGCATCTGCTGCTTCGGTCAATATTGAATCAATAAAATCTAATCTCATTTGAAATACCCCTTGACCATTTCCAGTCCTTGCAATACCTTGGTTCTATCTTGTTCGGCTCTAGCTTTGGCTGTTGGAGTGTCTGCTTTGTCACGTTTCTTGGCATTCACATCCAACATGGCTTTTTCTTCATAGCGTGCCAAGAACTTGTTCAAGAAGTCGCCGGCTGAACTAAAAGCAGCTAGATCTCCCTGACCAAACATGCCGTTGGTTTCACAACTGAGTGCGAATCCGCGAACACCATTTACCAATCGACTTATTTTTACATCGTCAATGTTGTTGCCGGCATTCTGTTTCAGTAGTGAATCTGGTTTGGCGTTTTTAATTCCTTGTTGTTGTGCTAGATATCTAAATGTGTCCAGTATAAAAGTTTCAGGACTGGTAGTGACTGTGACTGTGGTTGTGCCTTTTTGTTTGCTGAACGGCACATGCTGATTGTCTATGACCTTGAGTTGTACTCCAGCATGTTGTATGCTCATGTCCAGGATCTCGCCAAACACACTGTACATGTTACCGGTCAACAATCCTTTGACTCCGTGTTCGGGAGTGACACGAGTGGCTCCCCAATGTTCCAGGCGCTCGGGATGCCACATAAAATCTATCTGTACATAGTCGTGTTTGCCAATTTGAAATATGGGATGACCGGCCTTGCTTTCGCTTGTGTCCACATAAGGAACATGTCCTTCTTTGACAAAACGATCAGCTAGATTGTTCCAGTAGGCAGTGAATTGGCCATAACTCACGCCTTCAGGTTCAGGACCAATCATTTGTAAATCAATGTCACCATAGATCTTGTCGGGATTGTGTTCGGTATCAAGCTCATGGTAAGCACTAGATCCAGTGGGACGACCACGACGCACTGGTCCTAGGCCTTGCGGTTTGAGCCAAGCATTAAACGCCTGTACAAAACGATCTACCGCTTTGAGTGTGGGTGCAACAATGCCAGGATGCAACACTGTGTTTTGTGTCAATTTGGTATCCCATCCACCTTCCTGTACCGGTTCCCAGGCCATGTGCTTGGCGCCTCGAGCTTGTGGTCGAAATCCTTGCTTTTTATAGAATCCAGTCAAGGCACGTTGACTCACTTGCCCTTTGTCCCAAGGATACAATGTCAGTGTAATGTTATCCTGTTGTGCTATGTCTTGTAGCTTTTTCATAGCACGAGTACCTACACCGCTACGTAACGGATAGGCTTGAAACCAGTCCACTTCAACTGCGTTGCGCTTGCTCATGCTGGGCTTTAGAGCAAATACTGCAAACTGTTGGTCTTCGCCTTCGCCCCATACCATGACTCGATCACCACGACCATACGTCCATTCCGGGAATTGATCGTACACTCGATCAATCCAGGCCTGTGCAACCGAGTTAGATTCAACAACAAACTCTCTAGCTCTCATAGGTGATGGCCCATGTTACGGAACCAAGCAGCAGTGCCCGGTAGTGGTGCGGCTTCAGGCAATGTGATTAGGCCTTTGACTGCATCGGCACGTGCCTGTGCCAGTTTGCTTTCTTTGTCAGGATCGTTACGGAGAGCATCAATCATGCTCTTGACCGAATTTAAATCATCTTCCTTGGCAGTATTACCCAACAGTATCTTGGCCACTTCTTTTCTTGTACGGCCCACAACTGTGTTGTCATCACGACGCATCAATTTGGCACCAAATGCATCAAACTTTAAACCCAGGTGCTTGGCAATACTGTTCATTAGAATAAAATTGCTTTCGCCTTTGAAGTTGGGATCTTTGTAACTGCCTCTTGGTCCGTGTTGGTGCCAGGGAGCAACTATCTTGGCATCTTGAACCACCATTAGGTCCACTTGTGCATAGCCTTCGCCACCGGCCTTGGTAGGGTACCGTATTCCAATACTGACATTACGACCATTTACCTTGGCTTCAATACCCTTGGCACTAAAGAAAGAGGCCAAGGCCTGTTTGGCTGCCTTAACTGGATCTTTATCGCCGGCAGTTTGGTAGAGGTTGACTACATCTTCGGCTTCAATCATCAAGTCAATGTCACCTGATGGAACTGTTTTGTATCCGGCTGAACCAATGTCGGTTTGTAGGCTTTTTTTAAGGCTGGGTGGCATCTCCATCTTGGCAATCTTGACCACAGTGGCCACATCACTTTGTTCAACTGGTCGGCTGGTGGGTATGGCGTTGCCGCCTTCAACTAAGAAATACATTATTGTGCTCGCTTCATTTTTTGCCAAAGCACTTCGGCTAGGTCAACACTTTCATTAAAGCCACTTACTTTATCCAAGAAGGCCTGGAACGACTGTAAATTTGACGTATCGCCTTTCAGCATGGTCCAATCTCCTCGATTGTCCATGGCAAAGTCGCGGTTTTTGTATCTAACGATAATGGGTTCTTGACTGATTATCTCAACACCTTTGGGTAATTTGATACCACCAATTGTTGCACCTGCTTCGGCTCCAGCAGCCTGCGGATTCATCTTTTGATAAGCCAATTTGTTTAGCTTTTGTACATCCTCGGGTTCTTGGTAGGTTTCGCCATTCTCATCAGTCCACTGCTTGTTGGTTGCCGAATAGTGATAATTCACACCATTGACATCTAGATCATAATCTTGTTTGGGTGCACCAAAGGTGCCAATGCCACCTTTGCGTTGAATGTTATTTACATCAGTGGTGGTAAATTTACCAACCCAATCGGTGATGTAATTGGCCACACCATGTTGACTCATGTCAGTTGGTGGAGTTACATCTCTTGGTGGAATACGATCCTTGATAAATCCCTGTACATATTGTTGCAAGGCCTGACGATTGTTGGCCATTGAAGGATCAGCACCAATCATGGTATACCAGTAGTCAATACGCGGTTGAGCATATTTTTGTATCTGCGCCCGTGCTCCACGTTGCATTCTTGCATTCTTGTTGAACAAAGATTTAAAAAACCCAGGATTGGTGTCAGCATTGGTATTTGTTGGTTTTGCAGGCTTGGCAGTATTATTAGCGCCAGCGGCCGGTGTCTGAGCGGTAGTATTTGCAGCCGGTGTAGCGGATTGAGCACCAGCAGTTGTTGCTTTGGCTTTTGCAATGGCTTGATTTATCTCATCATTTTTGTCAGATCTTGTTGGTTGCCATTGGTTAGTTCTAGGATCTAACAGTTCAACACGACCATCTGGATAAGTTCTTGCAGTTTCTGTTCCTGTACCAAGAGCAATCTTGATAGGGTTAGATGGACCTGCAGTGATTGGAGGAGTGTCACCGGGCTTGGCCTGATCTAAATTGGGATCTGCGGTGCCACCGGTTTGTGCTTGATCACCGGGACTGACATTGCCCACTGCGCCCAGTGTGTTACCTTGTGGTGCCTGCGTTAATTGTGTTGTACGAGCAGCATTTTTCTGTTTTTCTGCCTCTATGTCACGGTTAGGAGTGCCGTTGTCACTTACTCGTGTTTCTTCTTTTATAACATCATTAATTTTCACTTCGCATTCTCCTAACGCCGCGCTTGAATTTTTCTGGCTCTTGCGTTCGGATGCTGTTAAGTAGTCTACGCTCTAACTCGTCGGCCTGTTCGGGCTCGTAGTTTTCACGTATATAATTAATAAGATTTATAGCACCTTGAATAACATGACTGGCACGACTTTCCACAAGATTCTCACGATCCTTGTGTGCCAACAATGTGTCTAATTCATCAAGTATGCTACGAGCTCGCTTTTGCAAGATAGACTCCAATTTAGTTATATTTATCCAGAGCTATCTATTCTATTCGGGATTTTCTATCGGCAATTAGTTGTTGTAGTCTAGCACTATTAAACTGCCCGGTGGCGGGCTTTTCTGGAGTAACTTCCGGGCCCGGAGTCACCGAACTCTGTGTTTTGATCTGATTCAGTATATTGGCACTGGGTCGATACCCGCCCGAATTGTCCTGAGATTCTCCGGGATCCGTGATACGCATGGTTTCGATATTGAACGCAAGATCAATTTTTTGATCAACCCCGGTACTACTACGCGACTTCAAACACTGAATTTGATACTGTCCACGCTCTTTCATGGCTCGACTGGTCAAGATACCAAACACATTATCTGCTGTATTAATCTTACTGATACCGCCCGAAATATGTGCATGACTGAACTCAACTTCGTCAACTGCGCTACGATTCAATTGCGAGGCCGTAACAAACAACACATTGAGTTCTTTGGCCAGATTACGCAATTCTTCACTCACATACTTGTCTTTCACAAACAGGTCATTGGGACTGACCTTGGCCGATATCGGCATCAATAGATCCAAATAATCCACCATCATGAAGTCTACTCGTTTGCCAGTTTGCACTTGATACTCTTTCAAAAATGCACGTATGTCATTGATGTTGCTCTGTGCTGGCAGTGCCTTGATACGATAGTCGCCACATTTCTTACCGGCCATGGCAATCTTCAAACTGGTGCCGCTGACGTCTTTGCGAATCTCTTTGGTACCGGTACTGGTCATCATGGCATCACTGCGTAACGCAACAAGTTCTTCACTCAATTCCAGACTAACATAAACACCACTTAGACCTTGGCTCAACCAATTTAGTGCAATATTCATCATGACCAAGCTCTTGCCTGATCCTGATCCGCCAGCAAATATATTGAGTTCACCTCTGCTGAATCCACCGTAGAGCAATCGATCCAGTTGTGGCCAACCTGTGCTTTGTTGCCCTCCCATGCTAAAGTACTTGTTGATACGAGCTTCGGGATCGGCAAAATAGTCTGTGCCCAAGTCCTTGGTTAATGATATTTGTACTGCGTCTTTGATCAATTTCTCTACTGGATCAAAGTCACCTTTTTCCAGCATGTCTGCGGCTTTTAGAATAGCACGTTCCAGTTCCATGCGTTTGGTAAACTGCTCAAACTCTTTCATGAACCAGTCATGATGTCCTTCAGTGTGTTCGTGACTGAGTGGCAATAGCTGAATGCCGGTCACTGCTTGAATTTGTTCGTGTGTGGGAATACTTTTGAATTGATCTGTGTGTTCTTTTATGAACGCAGCCACAGCTCGCAAACTCTTGTCAAAGTTTTCGGGATTGTAAATGTTCTGCACTCGCACATAGCTCTGTGCATCCTGCAACATAAATTCTAAAAATAATTTTTGTAAATCGGGTGAATATTCTTTTGTCATACTAACTATATAGTTTTCTTTTCTTTAGTTCAATTTTTAAACGACTCGTTTCACGTGCATCAATAATGCACTTGAGTGTAAACAATTTGCCATACTTGTGAACTGCTTCACTGGCATCTTTACAGTCTTCGAGCCAGGTGGGAAAGCTCACAGTCCATCCATATTCAATTGCGTTGTTGATTAGCTTTGCTCCTGCCCGATCTGCATCTGGTACCACAACCACTTCTCTACCGAGACTGTCAATTATGTCGGCTTGTGTTTCACTACACTCGTTACTCAATATGGCCACACCATCTACCGCCATGGCATCAAACGGCCCTTCGGTTACCAACACAAATCTACTGCCCGGCAACTGCCGATCCACATTGAACACATAGTTGGGTTCATAGTGACTGTAGTATTTGGGTTTGACTGTGTCATTGAATGTTCTGGCGGTATATCCAATCGTTTTGTTTTTCCAAGTAAAAGGAACAATAACACGTTGGTTTAAATTGTATTGTGTTTCCGGAGTCCAGTATATGTCGTACTTGTTTAGGTTAACACGTTCAGCCGAATACATCACTGCTTCATGATAGTTGGCATCAACCGGATAGTTTTCGCTTTCGGATCGCAATTTATAAAACGCTTCCCATTGTGTCAGCTCCATGGCTTGTTCAGGTAATGATCTTGGCTTAAAGATAATTTCTTCAGCAGGCTCTTGTATTGTTTCGGGTGCCGTTACTTCTTGTATACGGATAGCTTCTATTACCAGGCGCTTGATGGTATTTTCGTCAGCACCCAGCCAAGACAACAATTTCCTAAACTTGTAGCTGAGATGCCGTCCAGGCACATAACTGGCCTTGAAGTTGCAATTGAAACAGTGATAGCTCACACTGCCGTTTGGATTGGCAATTAGGCCGCCACGACTGCGAGTATCTGCAGTTTCGCCTCTGTGATGACAACAGGGTGCGTGAAAACTGATCCAACCACTGGCACTGGTCTTGCGTTTGCCGGGAAGCAATTGTGTTGTTGTGTCTTGGATTACATTAAACATCTTTATAGTATACAGGAATATTTGGAATTGTACAAATTTTTAGAGTGCCGATATGCTCTTAATAAGTACTGTACTATGACATTAACTGCACATCATTTTTTCCCAAGTCCGGTCTACATTGACGAAAAACCCGAATTTTTAACAGCCGCTACGGTGGTTGTGGGTGAATACTTAAAAGAGAGTCGAGCCAACAAAAAAGATCCCGATCCGTTGTATCCGTTACAAACCAACGGCATATCGGGCGAACCGGTCCTGGCCCAATTCAATCAGTACATAGCACAAACTGCCTGGGATATTTTGCGTGATCAGGGATTTGTTGTCAACAACATGGGCACATACATTAGAGAAATGTGGGCGCAAGAACATCTTCAGTATCAAGGACATGACGAGCATGTACATGCTCATGGTGATCAAATATCGGGATTTTACTTTGTTGATGCTCCGGAAGGTGCCTGTACTGTGGCCATACATGATCCACGTCCCGGTAAATTACAAATCAATCTAGAAGAAACTGATAAGGCCAAAGTAACTTTGGCCAGTGCTTCTGCAATTTTTGTACCCCGTCCCGGGCAGATATTTTTTATTAACAGTTGGTTGCCTCACAGCATTACTCGAAACGTCACTACCGCGCCAACAAGATTGATACATTTCAATCTTACCGTGGGCCCTGCTCCCAAAGCTGATGGGCCCACAGTGGTATAAATTATACCGGTGCGGCGTTACCGACCCAGTCCCACACCTGTTGATGATCTTCCCAGTTTAGGTTTTTAGCATAGATTGTGGCTTGTTGTTGAGCCAATTCTATATTGCCAAATTCTGCTGGACTCGGAAATCTCTTGGTATCAGTGTTGCTGACTGTTACGTTTGCTTTTGCACTGTGTGCTGTGATTGTAAATTGTGACATTTCTTTTTCCTTTATTATGGAGTTACTACTATTAGTTCGCCAGTTACGTTGTTGTAGTAAACTGGACTAAACCCGCTGGGAGCGGTGCCGCCTGTTACTGTTCTTAATGTTTGTATGACTGTTGTACCAACACCGGCACTGTTGGCCGACCCTGGTGTTGCATTAATTACAATACTGAATGGATGTTGTGCATAATGAGCAGCATATGGACCAATTGCAACTGCGCCGGTATTTTGTTGACCCTTAAAGCTATATGTGCCACTCAAGGGATCGGAATTGGCCATGCTTCCACTAAATGTGATTGTGTTAGCATTATGATCAACACTATTTACAAATATACTGGTATTGGCAAAATTTCCGCCAGTCATAAACATACCAGGATATATACCACCAGCGTTGTCTACTGTGATGGTGTTTGATCCATCACCGCTGACATAGGTGACTGTGACCGTGCTTGGAGTTCCTGATGCAGTTCCGTAGCCAACGGCCACTGCACCATTTTGTTGGCAATTTCTTGCTGCACAAGCACCTGCCGCAACTGCGTACTCACCTTGATGTTCAGTTGCTGCACTGTATCCGACTGCAACTGATTTGGCACTTTGACAATAACGTCCCGAATATGAGCCAACTGCAACTGCTCCATCACCTTGGGTATTTCCGGCAGCCAAGTGCCCAATTGCAACTGCACTAGGTCCTTGGTGGTAAGCACCAGCCGAACGACCAATTGCCACAGATACATAACTCTGTTGGCAACTGCCGGCTGATGCACCGATTGCAACTGAATGTTCGGCTTGGTGGCATCCGCCAGCATAGCACCCAACAGCAACAGATCCAGCCCCTTGGTAACATTCTCCAGCTTCGTCGCCAATGGCAACTGCAGCGCAACCTTGATGTGTGTACCCGGCATAGTAACCGACTGCAACTGCAGCGCAACCTTGATTAAGATATGCAGTATAGGCACCAATTGCCACCCCATATTCAGCTTGGTTACAGTATCCAGCATAATTGCCAGCAGCAACTGTATATGCTCCTTGATAAACCTGTCCGGCACGAGCACCGATTGCAACTGCAGCAGTTCCTTGATGACAACCTCCGGTAAGATGTCCAATTGCCACTGCACTGACTGCTTGATGACATACACCGGCACTACGACCAATAGCCACTCCAAGATACTGTTGATGGCAAAGTCCGGCACATTGACCTATTGCTATTGCATGATGACTTTGAAAGCATTCGCCAGCGTAGTTACCGATTGCAATCGACTGCGATCCTTGGCATTCATTACCAGCATAACCGCCAATTGCTATACTATTGGAACTTTGACCAACTGCACCTGCAGCAGTACCGATATTGATATCACCGTTGGCGTTTGCACCAGCACCGGTATAGGCCAAACTGTTCCAGGCAGTGGTTCCGTCACCGTATTTGACACGGTTGGTATCACTTTCAAAACCGGGCTCGCCCAGGGCCAGTACCGGATTAACTGCTGACCAATTTGCAGCCGTGTCGTGTCTTACTTTGATTCTTGTTGTCATATTTGTTCCTCTATTGGTGCGTTAGCTATGTCTAATCGTTCTATACGTTTCTCTACGTAATCTCGCATGTATTCTACTGAATATGGTTGTTCTTGTAATCTCAAGCCTTGAATGTACTTCGGATCAATTCCCGCAAATTCCTCAATTGCTCTTGGTGTCTCATTGTGTTTCACAAACTTCATGTTCTCAATCGGATACATGTTGTTGAATCTGTTGCTGGTCAATATACCGTTAGCAAACAGGTTCAAGTGATACTGTGTCCATACGTTGTAGTAACGTGTGGGTGTGTCGACCACAATTTCTTTACTGACCAGTGTAATCTCTTTGCCGTGTTCGTTAAAGGTCACAGTTCCCACTGGAGTTTCATCCTTGACCAGATAGGTAAATCGGCCTGCTTGTTTGTTAAACACATGGTGTCCCACTGTTTGTAGCACTGTGCCGTCACTGAATGTAAAAATGTTACGTCCATTGGTTTCTTCGGCCTGTTTGATCCAAATTGGGTGTGCTTCGCTGAATTCGCCTAGATCAAAGTTCCAGGTGCGTATCAATTCGCCATGCTGAATAGTTTCGATTGCGCGATGTGTGCCATCGGCCATGGTGATCATGGTGCCTTCTACTAGACAAGGACCTCCCCCTAGCTCTTGTGTGTATGGGGCAGCATAGTGGGTGTAACCGGCACTGTCAACCACAAAAACCACTATGTTGACCACTTGCCACCACAGTTGATAATCAACCCCAATGGTGTACGAGTTGGCACCTTGTGAGTAAGGACCTGCCGTTGCAGTTTGCGTATGATTGGTTGTTTGTCCTATTAGGATCACGCCGGCCTCAGTGGCATAAAAATTGTCAATATGGTAATTGACAGTTATCTCACCAGTGCCCGACATTGAACTTTCGTCGATGCTGACAAATTCTATACCAGGAGTTCCAGTATAGGCCAAGCCGCCATCCAATAGTCCGTCACGAGCTGAATTGTAGTTGAAACTGGCATCTCCACCATCTATATAGTAGGTGGTTGTATTTTGCTCAAATGCTGCCGCCCCGCTCCAGCGATCACCAGTCCAAGTATAAGTCACGCCGTTGACGCCTACATATTCTTGTCCGGTTGCAGGGCTTGGTGGAAAATATATCATTTTTGTGTCCTATCTTGTATTTATATCCCGTAGGTGGAATGGAATGTTGTGAAGTTTTGGTTTACTTCTGCACTGGTTAAAGCTCGATTATACACACGCATTTGGTAATATGTACCAGTAAGGTTATCGGTGGGAGTACTTGCAGTTCCTGTACTATTAGGGTGTCGAGATCCAAAATTCAATCCAGTAGTACCCGCACCGCCACTGGGCGAACTAAATGATCCAGATGACGGAGTTTGGACAACTCCGTTTAGATAAAATGTAAAAGTTGTACCAGTTAGCGTAAATGTGTATTGTTTGACCACGCCGGGATTTGAAGATATTGTATAAGCATAGCCACCAGGTACTCCGCCGGCTACCATGATTGTACTACTGTTCCAGTATGCCCAATAACCTTTTGTACTGTAAATGTCATTGCCCCACAGAGTGGACCAATAAGTAACTGCAGCCGGCTGACACCACATTTCAACAGTAAATGCAGTTCCCAAATTGTAAGAAGTAGCAATAACTTGAGAACTTACTGCTGATCCCATCACAATACCACCACCATTGGTTGCGGTGTAAGTTAAAGTTCCGCTACCGGTTGTTACCAAGGTGGCATTATTTCCATTACCAGTGGCATCAGTCCAGGTGGTGCCCGAACTTGGAGCAGTGGCCAAATTCATCACTAGACCCGAGGTCACCAGTCCCGATGCCGGCGCCGGATTAGATATTGTGACACCGGGAGTGATTGTGAGTCCAGACAGTATCATTATCTAACCCAGTACCAGATGATACCAGGGCTACTTACTCCGGTATCATTTTGCCATGGTGCTGGGCTAAAGCTGGCATCATAGTCCATTAATGATCCCCACCATGCTCCGGGATCATCGTGTGTTGTGGTTAAAATTGCTTCGCCTGCTAGACCTGGGCTGTTGGTAGTAAACCAAGGCATACGCTTTTCTAATCCGTTGTTGTTATAGTCCCAACTGCCAAACTTGGTTTTTACTGTGATGTTTTGACGGAAGCCATTACCTGTAGAAATCACAGCATTGAACCCATCAGTACTATACTGTGTGCCACCAAAATACGGGCCCGATCCTTGTGCGGCGTAAGCGGTTAGATCAACTTGACCTGTAAAGCTATAGGCTTCATTAGTTGTAAAAATGCCGCCATTGCTATTACGAGATACTGCTTCTAACATATAGTCAAATCCGCTGGCACTGCGCTTGATATAATCTGCCCAACCAATAATACTGTAGTTGATACTACCCAGTGAGCTAGGCGGCGATGTAGAGTTGCGTAGTAAGGAAGTTTGGTACGTCCAGTCTGGATTCATATTCTGCATGATCAAGGTCCAGCCACCACCGTCTGTAGTCATGTCAGCATAGATCTGGAATGGTGCACCACCGTTGATGTTGGCGTTGCGTATCCAGTATAAGCCATCTGGTGAGTTGGGGTAGGCCTGTTTGATTGCCCAAGCACTGGTGCTGGGATCACTACTGGTCAAGCCAGTGGGTTTGGTAAATCTTGCCAATTCGGTTTTGTAGTTTTTAGTAACACCAAATTGCCCAATATCTCGATTGTACATGCGAACCACAGCCAATCTACCTCCCCAAAAATCCAGTTCGTCCCAACGAGCCATTAGTCTTATGCCAGCATTGCTGCTGTTGTCAAGACTTGATGCACTGACCGATTCAACTAGTCGTCCATTTATATAAAGTCTAATTGTGGCACCATCGTAGGTGCCCACAATATGATACCAATGTCCAAGTGGAAATGCGTATGCCGGAGTAGCATGCCATCCGGTACTGGTACCGCCATTGCCATCATAGTATCCTACCGACAGTCCAGGTTGGCCAACGTCTACTCCCAAGGCATAGTTTAACGATCCTCCGGTGTAAATTTCAGTTATGATTGCCGGCGCCGGCCCGGTTGTACCATAATCATAATAGTGCCATGCTTCTATGGTCCATGTGGTCATGGTAGATAGACTAGATGAACACTGGGCATAGTCACTGGTACCAGGATTGAAGTCTATGTATCCGCCGTTGTTGCTACTGTAGGTGGGGCTTCCGTACAAGGTAAAAGTTCTTGAGCCAATGGTGTCGGTCCAGGTTGTGCCTGAACCGGGATAGCTGGCGGTATTGCCAGCATCAAGATACAGTTGTAGGCCAGTTTCGGTTATTCCTGGCGACACCGAACTTGCTTGTAAATTTTTGAGCGTGGCGTTTTTGATTTGCATGTTATACCCCGAACTGTGTTCGTAATGCTCCGTAGTTTTGGCCAATTTGTGTCGGAGTCAGCTTGGTGTTGTACAAGAACAAGTTGGCCACGTAACCCCATGGTTGATCATTGGCACTTTGTATATTGCCCCAGGCATAGTGATATTGTCCGGCAACTGATTTAGCTACACTTGATCCAACCTGTTGTCCATTAATGTAAAATGTTTGTCCACTAGCATCACCTACGGTGACAAACTGCGCCCAAACATTACCATAGGCTGACATATCATAACCCGAACTATTAAATCCAGTGTTGCCAGGAAGATTGTCCCACATGCCCAAAGTATTGGTTCCTGTGTTGATAATCATAGCGTGTCCACCAGTATTGTATGCTCTAAATAGAGTTCTATAAGCCGCGGTTGAGGATTTTACACGGGCCCAACTGATATAGGTAAAATTGGTGGCTATTGGTATTGTGGTTGAATTGGCTAGTATAACCTGTCCAGTGTTGCTACAGTTGAAACATTTCACACCACTCAACGTAGTGTAAAGATTACTATTGCTAAGAGTATGAGTATAGCCATTGCCCGACAAATCGTTCAAGGTAGTTCCTGTACCTGAGTAACTTGAGGAGTTGTTGGCATCAAGCCAGATGGACAAATTCTGTGTGGTGATGTAAGCATCGGCCACTGTAAGTCCTGTTAATTTTACACCACGTATGATCATATTACCAATCTATTCTTAGTTGACGTACCCAGTTTTGAGCAGTACTACCTCCAGTGTATGCCGCTACACCAAAGTAATTCCCAACTGGAGTCCAACTACCAATGTTAACCGATCCTTGATATATCTCATTTAAATATACTTCTAACATACGGTTG
>Ga0007828_1000196_pt1 | contig 16861 bp, 36 predicted proteins | sample CryBogCBE16Oct07_FD_71232 | JGI IMG/M metagenome (GOLD analysis project Ga0007828, IMG submission 71232) | Freshwater microbial communities from Crystal Bog, Wisconsin, USA - CBE16Oct07 | ecosystem: Environmental > Aquatic > Freshwater > Lake | place: Crystal Bog, Wisconsin, USA | collected...
ACCTGAAGGTTGGCCTTAGATAGGTCACTGAGGTCTGACCATAGAACCATGTTCTGACGGTCAACAAGAATTGGGTCATCTCCACCTTGAATTGGTGGTTCTCCAATGTCTGCACGGGCACGGTTAACTGTCCATGTACCGTTACGGATGCGCTGGTCACGAATAAGTTCAATAACTTCGTCGTCTCGCCAGTCAACAACACCAAACTTAAGAATCCAGTCGGTAATACCGTAGGCTTGGTACATAAGGTGAAAGGACATTTTTTCAAGAACTAATTCTTGAATTGGTCCTACCGTATTAACACGGAAAGTTTTGTCTTGCTGGGTGCCGGTTCCTCCCCCAAGGTTACCGGCTTCGATGACACCAACCTTTGAAGGTGGTACACCATACCCAGACAAGATTTCGTCGCGGCGCTGTTGAAGGGTGTTAAGCCAGTTATTAATCTGGTTTGTTCCCATTTCATGCACAATGGCACCACCCTTTGTTTCAAAGAGGTTACCGATATTGCGTGCGCCAAGGTTTCGAATTGCGTACTGTTGTTGTAGGCGCTTCATTTCCGATTCAGGAAGTGCAAGTGGCCAGTCAACGTGAGCACGCAGTGGGTCACCGCGCTTCATCGTTTCTTTGATGAGTGCTGCGGTAAACAACCAAGAAGTAATAGGCAGAATGTTCTTCTGCGTTGGGCTTACACCGTAAAGGGTGTCGCCAGGTGCGTCAAACTTAATGTGAATGACTTCGTTAGGCTTAAAACGAGCCTCACGATTTGTTGGTGTTTTTTGGAAATATCCTCTAAGAACACCGTGTTCATCTGCAAGAACAGCCATTGTTGTTGGGTCAAGCGGGTATAGAGCGACTGGCTCTCCCATTGCCCAGACTACTTCAATGAATGCGTCTCCAAAAATGAGAAGGTCAGTAATAACTTTGCGCATAAGTTGACGAATATCGTCGCTTGGATTTACGTAATCAAGAAGTGATTGAATTTTGTCAACTTCAGGAGTTGTCTTTGGCGTTGTTTCTGGTGAATTAATTCCACCTCTGTGAACAACTTCCAGTCCACCGGCAGTTGCGGTGCGAGCAATTGTGTCAATTGAAGCAGATGACCAAGGACATGCAAGATATGCTTGCAACAATTGTTGCATGAATGTTGGTCGGTCAAGTGTACCGGCGGTGACATTCTCACCAGGGTTCATTTCAGTTGAACCACCAATAGGTACTCCGGTTGCATAACCGGCACGCTTAGGGCCACTCTTAGGGCGGGCTTCAAGGATTTCGTCGTTGAACGCACCAGCCTCTTCAAGTCCCCTTCTAAAAGAATTAATAGCCATTGGTTATCTTTCGTTAAAAGGGACTAAGCCCAAGGTCTCCCACAAACATACTACCAAAGTTTGGTTGCTGGAGTGCTGGCGCATCTTCTTCTTGGACAATAACCATTGTGTCAGGAACACCTGTTTTAAAAGTTGGCTCCGAGTCGTAGATAATTGGGCGTGCGTACGTTCCAGCCGCCATGCAAACATAGCGCAATGCATCGGCAATGTGGTCTTCAACGTTACGGGTTTCCGCATCGTCTGGTTTTGCCTGGCTTCTAGGAAGAGCCGGGATTGTTTCAATAAATTGAGGACACTTGTCTTCAAAGACATGAAGCATTGGGCATCGTTTCATGCCTTCTGCTCTGTGAATTTCACAGGCTGGTCCGTCGTTAAGGAATTGATGAACGCGTGACCAACCGTTAATTCGGTCGTTATCCGCTTTTGTAATTCCACAACCCTCCATGCCATAAATGTCAGCAATAGACATTGGTGTTCCGCGTGAGCCCCACATTGAAGGGTCGGCTACTCGGATTACTTCGCGCTCACCATGTGAGTGCTCGGCATCAAGAATAAGTTTTGCTTGATTGTCTGCTTGAATTCCAGAAACACAAATCTCTCTGTAAACCCAAATACGCTCATCATTGTCAATAGCAATCCACACACATGCAAATGGTGCGGCATAACCATAGTCAATGCCAGCGTAACGAGGCCATTCCTTAGGAATTTCAAATGAACGAACAACATGTTTTGAATGTTGCCATTGTTCAAAGAACTGGCCAACCATTGCGTCCCAGTCACCGTCACGCATTGCGGCTCGACGCTGGGGGTCTGGAATGGAGTTAAGAACAGCGTCATACCCTTCATTAACGTGAGGGTTGTCTGTTGCTTTGGCCGGAATGTAGCAGACTTCGCGACTGTAGTTTGTACCCTCAGTTACCTCGCGATGCCTTTTCTTACCACGTTGAGTGGGATTAATGAAACGGTCTTTAAGATACTTGTGGCCTGGGCCACCAGGGTTGGACGCTAGTCGCAGTCCAATAACGGGAACAAGTTTGTTACCCGAACGAAGACGCTCTTCAATGTGCTGAATAACCTGAGGCACCATTAATGAGGCTTCATCAATGTAGAATGCTTGATACTCACCACCTAGAATACGGGATGCGTCAACAAGGTTTTCTGCATATGTAAAGTTAATAATGGAACCGTTAGGGAACTTCAACATTTTGTTTGTGTTGTTCCACTTTGCGCCGAGGTCGCGGCCGTAATTCCATTTTGCTAACTGAGATAGAAATGATTCTTCCAACTCGGGATATGAGCGACGGAAACAACCGATGCGCATACCTGGGTAGTTGGCGGCGTTGTAGAGCGCGTCCATCAAGAACGCAGCGGTCTTTCCGCCACCAGCAGCACCACCGTAAAGAATTGCATCAATACGTTCAGCGGATGCTGCGTGAAAAACCTTCTGTCTGTCATGTGGTTCGTAATTCAAAATCTTAAATACGTCAACCGTCTCCGGTACAACAGCATTTGAAATGAATTTACCAAAGTTTGACATTACTTAAACCAAAAGTAAAATGACCAGGCAATGCTTAAAACAGAAGTTAACAAAATAAAAATTGATACACTTGTTTGCATTGCGGCAAGTGCTTCAAAGTATTTAACTTGAGAAGCATCTTTTCTTAGGCCTAGTTCACTGCTTGCTTCCATGAGTGCAACAGTCTTTTCATACTGTTCGTCACCCATGATTTTACGCGCTTCTATTTCTCCTACGCCGACAAGATTGCCAAGGCTAGAAAATAGTTCGTGCGCTTCGTCTTCGAAATCGTCTTCTGAGTTCATCACGAATTCCTTAAAATTTTAGGTAATCTACGTCATCGTCAGACATAAGCCTACGGATGAATTCGTCATGCGCTTCCCATTGCAAATCTACCGGAAGTTTTCTCACAATAGATACTTGCCACGGTTCAAAACCGAGATGGTAAAGTTCTGCATCGCTAGGTATACAGTTGCATTCCTCATTGGGCAAACAACTGTGGCGATTCTTACTCATAGATTACACTACTTTTTACGTTTGTCAAGCATTTCGAGGCGGGTGCCTCGGAGCAGGTTGTTCTGTGACCAGAGGGCGTCCATCAGATGACGTTAATTCTCTCTTAAAAGCCTTCCATCGGAAACGGTCCGGCGCACCTTCAGCAACCCATTCTGCGTAACAAGTGCCACACATGGCAGTCTTTGTTGCTGGTAAAACCATACAAATTTCACAGGGTTCGCTAGTTACGCGATTGCGTTTTTTCTCAACGCCTTCTTTAAGAAAGTTAATACTTTCCATGATTTGTCTGAGATTTTCCTCAGATTGAAGTATTTTTTGTTCAATATTCTTTATCTCACGGCGAACTGGGTCGTCCGGTTTGCGGCCTTCCATCTTGGCAATTACCGCTCGCTCCACCGAAGAAGAACTAGGATTTCCACCACTGCGAGCAATAGCAACCCCGGAACTACCTGATGATAGGGTGTCAACACTTATTGCGTCTCGGCGGACCAATTCTTCTAAATCTTCTATTTTAAGTCTATTGGCAAACTTGTTTATATTCTCAAGGCTATCGACCATGCGCTTCAGCCTTTGCTGAGAACGTCGATTTAACTTGCTTGCCACAAAAATCCTCCAATAAGTATAAAAAATGACGCCCTTAAAGGACGCCCAATCTACACATATGTTCTCACAGAAAGTCTATTCTGTCAAGGATTTACCATAGGCTTTTAGTAAAACAACAAATTGCTCAAGTTCCATTGTAACGTAAGATTTGTTTGTGCCAGTACGAGCACGCTTGTGTATTACTGCCCAAAGTTTGTTGGCTTTTTTTCCGGAAACTTCGGCTTGCTTGCACCACTCTGATAAGGCCATTGCTTTGTGGTTTTTTGCTTCAAGGACCATCGGCGTGTTTCGAATGTCACCAAGTGCCATATCGCTACTGCCCCAACGCTCAGCGTCAGGAAAACCACTTTCATTAAGAAAACGTACGATTGCAGTCTCGAAACTGGTTCCTTTTGCACGGGCTTTACTCATCTTCCGTTATAGCCCTGTCAATTTTTGCAGCATTGCTGTCAAAGTAACCTGACACGGTTTCTGTTGACCAATAAAATCCACAAATAAAACACTTTCGGTGAAGGTGCTCGTCAGAGCGCCCGCACAAACATTTTGCGCCGGGGTGAAGTTTTACGTAGGTGGTTGCTATAGTGGCTCGAATAGTGCGCTTAACTTCAGTCCATTTTCTGTCCTTTGGGTCATAGACCTGCTCCGAAGAAACTGACACCGAATCGTCTTCACATACCGTTCCACATTTAGGGCATTCCGTGACAATGGGGTTTACGCGAGGCATTGGAATGGAAAATTTTGGTTCCCAGGACATTACTTAAGTTCCTTTATAAATTCTTTAAGGCCAAACCATATAATGTAAAATGGCCACATAACAGCGTCTCCAACCATACGACTGACGTAATCGCTTACCTCAAAATCAATGTCTTGCTCACGCCAGTTATCCCTTACCTTAAGGGTAATTTTAAAATAACGTATAAAAATAGCCACGGTTACTACAAGGTAACCAATTAAAATCAACTCAATCAAGTTCACTTACAGCCTCTATTTCTGTACCGTAAACTTCCTGCCATATCTCGTTGCTAACAATAGATGCAGCAACAACAGTACCGCCGTGAAGATAGCAAATTCCTTCTTCTATAAGGCGTTCTGCTCCATCCACGCCAAGCACCACGGCTGGCATTTTGCCAAATTCTGAGGCATTGAAATTCATTTCCATAATGGCATAAACCCTGTCGCCCTTGCGGCGAAGGCGGGCTGAGCCAACATGACGTGCGTCGTCAAAGTTAATAAACAGAGGGACAATCTCAGGAATGTCTACCTCGCGGTAGGTTAATTCTGGTTCGTCAATGTGTGCAAGCGCAATATAACGCTTCTTTTTTGCTGTTTTCATAGTATTCTTTCGTGTTCATCGGTCCTGCTCATAATAGTAGCGCAATTCTTCTTGGTACGCATACACCATTGACCAGGCAGTTTCTAGCCTATCAATAAGCCAGTCAATGTCAATAGCCATGTTGTCAAGCAGGTCCTGGAGCATTGGGTTTATGTTCTCTAGGCCATAAATAATGTCTGCCCGAGAAAGAATTTCCCTAATGCGTTCAAGTTCGTCGTCACCTATCATCGTGAACCCACTTGCCATTATCTATCATTGTTACCTGGTGTTGACAGATAACGCAGAAATTTCGATAGTGGCGCTCAGTCAGCATTGGCTGAGCCTCATGTCCACGCGATTCAATTTCAACAAACTCCATAATCAAAGAATACAGTACGAGTTAAAAAAATCAACCATTTAAGCCTTGACATAAAACAAATAGCATGTTACCCTTATTGCGCGTTTCTAATAACTCATAAGGAGAATTAATGTCAAATACATCATCAATTGTTTCAATTGCTGTTGCTTGGGCCGGTACGGCTGGTGGCGGAGTTGCAGTGCTAAGAAAGTACACAACCAAGGCTGAGAATTATATTTCACACGTTGAGGCAGAAGTTAATAGTGTTCTTGCAAAACTTGAAGTTCTTGACACAAAGTTATCAACATTAATTTCAACACCCACACCTAAAACTACATCAGCAAAAGTAAAAAAAGTTGTTAAAAAGACCGCGGAGCCAAAAAAGCGTTTGCGCTAATTTGCAATCCGGGGTAGTTCAGTTGGCAGAACAATCGACTGTTAATCGATATGTCGCACGTTCAAGTCGTGCCCCCGGAGCCAATGTCATATAAAGACAAAAAAAACAATCCGAGATGGTGTAACCGGCAACACTACAGACTTTGAATCTGTCATTCTACGTTCGAACCGTAGTCTCGGAACTTTATAAAAAAAGGAAGATAATGGGAAAAAAACTAGACGAGGCTTATTACAAGATAAGGGCTCAAGCAGAGCACCACATGAGACTTTCTCAACAAAGAGATGAAGCCTATGACAAGGGTTTTGCTCAGGCTTATTATGAGGCTCTAATTATCATTACCGACATTCGCGGCTAGGGCAAAAGAGTGGACGTTCCTCAACTTCAAAGCCAGGCGCTGCACACGGCCCTATTGCCGTGGGAAGACAGCACCGCCTATCAAGTGGGACTTGGTAGAAACCATCAAAACCTTACAAAGCAAGACAGGGTGTCTTACAAAGCAGAGAGCCTGATGCTAGACAATGTTCTTGCCAATGTTCATGCTGCTGCTGCGGAGATTGGCGCTTGCAAAATACTTGGTGCATACTGTTATGCCGGTGTATGGGAGAAGGAAGACCACGATAAATACAGTGGCCTTCCCGATGGTCTTTGGTCTTCCACCGAACTAGAAATTAAATGGCGCCGCAGCAGTTTTGCAATGCCCGTTGACCGTAAAGACGCAGAATTAAATCGTTTGGTTTTATGGGTTGAAAGTAAGTTGTCTTTGAAGTACAGTTGTGTTTGTACCTACTGTGAGAGTAGTAACTTAAAAGAAGTTACCACCGTCAGAATTTTAGGCGGGGGCTATGCAAAAGACTTGTGGGAAAACGGGAAACCGTACAACAACGACACAAACAGAGTTGCTGTTCCTGCAATAAAATTAACCCCTATAAAGGAAATATATGAAAAAATGGTGTGAATGTAATTCACGATGTATGGTAAGAAATCCGCGCAAAGAAGTTGTACACGGAACTTACTCTACACATTCCAGCAGACATAACTGTCGTTGTGATAACTGTGTTGTAGCATACAAGGCGCATGTTGAAAGCCGTGACCTTGAAGCATTGATGGAATACCTAAAGAAAGAAAGTAATGAAACAAGTAACGCTTAACCCCAACATTGAATTTGAGGCAGTTCTAATTGAACTAAAGGAAATGCACGACCGAAAGTCCAAGGATTACGGTTCCCCAGAGGATAGTTGGGCAAACGTACTAGCCAGCGCCGAGTTTGGTACTCCTGGATGGGTTGGTGCGCTTATTCGCATGAATGACAAACTTCACCGCATAAAGAACCATATTCGCTATGGCACACCAATGACCAATGAATCGGTTGAAGACAGCCTTGTTGACATGCCCGTCTACAACATTGGCGCCATTATCTGTTATCGCCGTGACACCTATGGGCCAGATTGGTACAAGCGATGAAGCACAAGGAAAGCATTGCTTTGTCAAGTGGAAGGTTTTTTGCGGAGATTATGTCTTCCAACAAACCACGCTGGTACCAACGTTGGCAACGTGGGTACGTTCAAGCATTAAAAGACATTCAATATTTCCTTGACCCAGAATTAAACATTGCAATTGTTCCCTTGAGCGAGTATCGTGCAACAGAGGGATTAATAGAAAGAGAAGAAGATTAATGACAACTATTCCACCACGCCGCTACCCGCGCAAAATGAAAAAACAAATGGAAAAAGTTAGCATGGATTTTACCGTTGAAGAATACCAAAAGATTAAAGAGATGGCTAAGGAACACGGTATGAGACCAACACATTTTGTACAATACGCCCTTGTTAACGCTATTGAAAAAGAAGGTTTACCATGGTCAACGTCAAAGTAGGAGACGAAGTTTTTAACACAGAGCGCCTCGGCACGGTTGTTGGTTTCAACAGTCGTGGCTTTCCTATTGTTGAATGGAAAAGCGGCGATATTCTTGTTGAGAAAGAAGAAGAACTTTACGTTGTTAAAGGCTTCGAGCAGTGACAGATTGCAAGCATTGTGGTTTAAAGATTGTTAAGTACTCACGAGATGGTACTGACTGGGAAAACATTGGCGATGATGACCAATGGGTTCACCTATCACCGCACAGTCCGCACAAAGCAGAGCCAGAATGGATGGATGAAAAATGAACATAGTAATTAATTGGATTGCACACATTGCTTTAGTTGGCGCTATAGCATTTTTCTTGTTTGTGTTATTCGGTATCTTTGGGGCGTGGAAATAATGGGTGCTCAAACTAATTTGTTGTGCGTGTGGATTGTAATTATTTACCTATTATGGAAGACTTGGTGATTAATGTTTTATATTACTTTTGGACTGACTTGGGCTATCGGCGTTGTTACGGGCGCATTGTTAATGCTTATTTGGGACATGTTAGTTAACTGATGTGGTCTTGGGTTCTTGCCGTTGTTGGTTCGCTCGGTTTATTTTTTGTCGGGGGAAAGAAGATTTGGGGATGGGGAATACTCATTCTCAATGAATGCTTATGGGTAGCCTATGCGCTATCAACTAGGCAGTATGGTTTTATTGCGTACAGCATCATGTACGTAGCAATGTATGTAAGAGCAATACTAAACTGGGGGAAAGATGAATAACGAACCAACTGAAGTGGATTACGTGGATAGTGTTGTAAATTTTTGGGCAATAGATGATTCCCTGGATAAAATCCGCGGTATTCTAAAAGAAATATCTAAACTATGCGAGAAAACGGAGTATGACGATGTGGATTAGAAAGAAAACGCTTAAAGAGAAGATAGACAAACTAGAGGAAGAACTCTACCTCAACTACAAGAAGTTAAACTTGTCTATGCTTGATGCCCAGCGCCAAGCACACGTCTTTGATACACTTAGAGCAAAGTTACACCTAGATTCGTAAGGTGTGAGCCTTACAGAAGGGCTCCGATTAAGGACGACCTCAACCTTCTGTGCGGCTCAGGCCAGACGGGAGTCTGCATCGCCCACAGTCTGTACACCCCCCCGGTTGCAGGCTGTGGGTATTTTTTTTGGGGGGGCGGCATAGCCGATTATTCTATATCACTTATTTTAATATAGTTTGTGTTTCGGGCCGATACGATATAACATATAATACATATTTTCCAGCCAACTACCTTATTTAACTTCCCATTTAAATACTTAACTACCAAAGGCCTTGGCCTTCAAAAAATTTTTTTGAAAAAAGGGGTTTTGTTTATTTGCTGGAAATGTACGAAATAACAATAAGGATGACTATTACTGTTATACTTAGTATCTCTCTTACTAATAACATATAAAGTATTGCGTTAAAGGTTGGAGTGAGTGCCTGGGGTGTGAGCAAGCCGCCCGTTGCTGAGTCGGATAACTGAGTCCCCCGGAGTAATATTCACCGCAAACAAATTCCCAGTCTGAAGCGTCAACCCCATGAACAACGTACCTATAGACGTATAGCGATAGGTGACGTGAAACGGAATACTATCTCCAATAAATGCTTGGAACTCCTCGGCATCAAAATTAGAAGTAATTTCATATACTTCAGCCGTAGTAGCGTCTACTTCTTTTTTCTTGCATTTACAGTTGCCATTACACTTGGACATTGTTACTCCTGAGTTAGTGTTATCTTTTACTTTATAACCAGTACCTATGTCATCTGTCTCTAGGTACCAACTAAGTGCTTCTCGTATGTTAAGGATGTTGTTAGGGTTCTCCCAAAGGTCCTTAGATTGCGATACAGAGGCTTTAATACTGGTAGGGGTACTGATACGTTGGTAGTACCTGAAAAAGGGACCCGCTTCGAAGACTTCAGGTTTTCCCCCCGAATTTAAAATATACGAATCTACTGCTGCGAAGATAGAGCGCTTGTACAACCCCTCGGTAAAAACACGCATTTCTAGGGAGCCGCGCTCTGTACGGTCTACTTGAACCTCGACTGAGGCGTTATTAGTTGCTTTGAAAAGGAGACGTGCTTCTTCCAGGTTCTCCCCGTTAAAAATAACGTACTCAAACTCTTTTCCGTCTGAAATTCTAATAGCCTTTGCCATACAACAATTATACACAAAATGGGACCCAAGTCAAGGCTTTATTCTACTTGAACAAATGTTCGGATAATAGAACTACCTGTGACAGACGTGGTGACACCGTGGAAAAGAAATGCTGTTTGTGTGGGCTCTCGCTGGCGCTCTGATTAGGGCAATTTAGGCCAGTCGGGCCAGAATTATTTAGATTATTTTCTAAAATGCCTGATGAGAGGGCATAAAATGGAATTGCAATTAGTGTCAGTTTATGCAATACTGTTTTCAGCGAGGTAAATAACCCCGTAGAAGTACCTAAAAGATGTTCCACGTGGAACATCAGAAAGTGAAGTGAGATTATGAAAGACCGTAACTCTACTTACGTGACACTAGCCAAGCGTGGCAAGATGTCCCCTAAGTTTGACCTGCTGGCCGATACCCTTGACACCAGCGCACTTATCGGCGGTAAGTTTGCCGATTACGAATTGGCCGATACCCAACGAGGGAACGGCGCTGGCAAGTGGCTAAGTGCCCGACTAGAGGCCGACGGTACTACCAGTCTGATTATCGTGAATGATGAGATGGTGAGCAACAACACCGACCTAGAGAAAATTACCGTAGTTATTAAAAAAAGTTCAGGTATAATTTACTGGGCAGAGATGGAGTGCAACGCCAGAAAGCCTCTAACTGGCACAGTAGGCAAGGAATACAACCAGAGGGGACTAGTCCGCAAGATGACAGCAATTCAACGAGCAGAATACCTTGCCCAGTTGTCAAGAATTGCCCAGACAGCAGAAATTGGCAAGCCAGTTGATGACCAGCAGGGAATGGACTATTTCGTAAAAGTAGGCCAGCACCTTGATAGGTTCGTGAACGGTGGCAAGAACTGGAAGCGTGAACACGCTACCAAGTAGGGAGAGGGGGGGGGAGACCCCCCCTACCCAACCACCCCCAATTATTAAAAAAAACCTAAGTGAAAGAAAGGAGTACCCGATGAAGAAGAATAACGCTGAAGGCCTAGTAGAGTTCCTAATGAACTCAGACCTAGACAGTCTTCTAGAGAGCGACAGCGCAGTTATTGAAAAATACCGCGTGGTTGCAGTTAGTCAAGACCAATGGGACGACTTCGACTAACCCGCAGTTATTAAAAAGTTATCCACAGGGCAGAAAATCGCCTTGTGGATAACTTTTTTTTGTCAAAAAAATTGCCTCGCGTACACGACGCGTACACGAGCGGAGCGCTGGAAGTTTTTAAGAAATTTCGCGTGTGAAAAAAATGTCTCGCGTATGCTTCGCGTGCGTGTGCGGGCGCGGGCGGGCGCGTGCTTCGCGTATGCGACGCGTGCGTAGGCGCGTGCGAAGAGAATTTTAGGAAAAACTGTGTGTGCAAAAATTATCCCCTCGCGTACGTAAGAAAATTAACTTGACAAACTACTAAAAATGTGCTATAGTATTTGTATTGAAGTTTGCAAGTAGCGAACGGCAAGGAGCATTATGGCAGTAATGACGGCTAAGAAGGTTGAACTACTACTCAAGTTTCTTAACGACTATAACGAAGGTACGAAAGACATTGTTAAGCCCTTTAAGGACATTGACGCTATTGCCTATGGTGAGGGTCAGATTGACGCTATTACTATGGTGATTGCTCAGATTGAACGAGTGTTTGCAGACGAACTTTCATAGTTCGCCCCGAAAGGGGTTTATCGCGTGCGTGTGCGGGCGTACGCGAACACCCAGATAATTCAGGAAACCTCGCGTACGCGATAACAACGATTTGACAAAATAGATTTTATGTGCTATAGTGGTTTTATTCAAGTTTGCAAGTAGCAAGCAAGAAAGGAAAAAATGGCTTACACATCACTCAGCGAAGCACAAAACGCAATCGCCAACCTAGTACCATTCAAGGGCAACTCAATTCGTGGAGAGCGCTCAGGGAACGTTTACTACGTATGGAGTTACAACACCATCATCGCTACCTATGCAATCCCTACGCAGTCGAAGTGGTTCACCGACCAATTCCACAGCGTCACCACATCACGTCACCTGAACATCGCAAAGTGTGGTTTGATGATGGTCAATGAAATGTAAGGTTTATCCACAGGGTTATCCACAGCCTTGTGGATAACTTTGCCTCGCGTGCGTGCGCGTGCGGGCGCGTGTCGCGTATGCGCGGGCGAGCGCGTATTCGCGTGCGCGACGTGTAAGATTTTGTCTTCTGGCAATTTTTAAGAAATCGCGTGTGTGAAAAAAAAGTCTCCCATAAAAGGGGCTGTATCGCGTGCGTGCGTGCGCACACGCGAACGGCTGGGGATTTTAGGAAAGCCTCGCGCGTGTCTCGCGTACGCGAAACTACAAACTTGACAAATTACAATTTATGTGTTATAGTATTAGTATTGAGTTTGCAAGTAGCAAACAAGAGAGGGAAGTATGAACCTGAGTGACCGTCAGATTTCAATGGCTATCACAGCCGTTGAAAACACATTAAGGGAGTGGGAGAAGCAGACCCCAGCCCAAGGATTGCCAGAGTGGTTGATTGCCGGGCAGGTTGCAGAGTGGAAGAAGTTGGCGAACGCTTTGTATGCCGAGTGGGAGGCAATGGTGTGAAAACACCATCTTCGCGTACGCGAGAACAATGATTTGACATTTTACAATTTGTGTGCTATTGTAGTTGTTATCAAGTTATGAAAGGACTATGATGGTTGATTACCTAGCCTGTTTAGAGTGTGAAACGCTGATGGAAAAAATTGACTCTTACCCTGGAGGATTGTGTTTGGACTGTTACGGAGCGAAGGACGATGACGAATGAACACAAACCCCAAAAGGGGCTATTCGCGTACGCGATAGCAACAATTTGACAAATTGTGTTTTATGTGGTATAGTAGTTGTTATCAAGTTGTGGAAACGCCACAGCGAGAGGAGATAAAGTGACTTACACTAACGAACAGGTTGTTACCGTTATTGAAGAAGTCTTAGAAGGTGTTGCAACGGCGGTTGGTTTTGCATTTATGGTAGGAGACATAACCGAAGAAGTGCGCAACAAGTTTCTAAGTCGTATCGACTACGAGAAGAATGAGGCTTTTAAGGGTCTTCAAGGAGCAGAGGAACACTATGCAAAGAGACATTAGTTTAGAGGTGTGGAATGATGTAGTGGGAGACGTTTTGGAAGCAGAGGCAGAGGAGCGTTTTCTTCAACGCAGACCTTTAGACTAGCCCCGCCCCAAAAAATTGGGGCTATCGCGTGCGTGCGCGTGCGTACGCGAGGAGTTGGAAGATTTAGGAAGTCTCGCGTACGCGAACTAACCGACTTGACAAAATACAAAAAGTGTGCTAATGTGTTGTTATCAAGTTTGCAAGTAGCAAACAAGAGAGGAAAAAAATGTCATTATCGTCAAGGCGCAAGCGTGAACTACGCAACAAGCGCATTTTTGTTTGGGGTGTTGCTCTTACATCTTACGCTCTAGCCTATTTTTGGGTAGAGAGTAAAGTTCCATTCGATAACAACTCTATCCTAGTCCAATGGGCTTGTATTGCCTTTGGTTTGGGCTGTGCTGGTATTGGGTTAATTGTTGGTTACTTTGCGGTAGAAGGTAGGCGCTAATGGGGGCTATCTGCCATCACGCGCACCTCTACTATTCCTGCACTCTTAGTTATGCACAGGCTGTTCATAACTTTCACGAAGGTGGGTTGATGTGTGTTAAGGAGTACGGCGCTAAGGCTTGTGCTAAGGCTATGGCTATGGCTCAGCACTATTTAGCCAGTCGTTAGCCCCGCCCCGAAAAATTGGGGCTATCGCGTGCGTGTGCACATACGCGAGCGTTCAGAGATTTCAGGAAACCTCGCGTACGCGAAAGCAGTAACTTGACAAAATAAAGAAAATGTGTTATACTTGTTTTATTGAAGTTTGCAAGTAGCAGACAGCAAGGAGAGTTATGACTAAAGGTTATGACGAGCAGACAGAGCGTATTCGTGAAGAGTACGATTACATTATGAAGCAACACGAAGAAGATGGCACGTTTCCAACGTTTGACGAGTGGGAAGACATCTTTGAGGACAGAGACCCGTTTGAGTTCATTTAGAACTTACCCCGAAAGGGGTTTATCGCGTGTACGTATACGCGAAGACTTAGGGAAACTTAAGTAATCTCGCGTACGCGAGACAACTAACTTGACAAATTGTGTTTTATGTGGTATGCTTGTTTTATTGAGTTTGCAAGTAGCGAACCGATTGGAGTAAAATGATTACATTTGAGGAAGTAATGCAAGAAACCCCTAAAGGTTTCGAGGATAACGAGTCAGAAGCGTTTGCGTTTTGGGACAATGACAGTTTTGAGAACTATGAGGTTAATGAGTTTTGGGACAAGTTCACCGAAGCGTTTGCAGGTGTTTGGTATTCAGAGAAGGATTTTGCTGAGAACCTAGCCGAAGATTTGGGTTACATTGCTGAGATGCCTGACCACATTCGCTACTACTTTGACTATGACGCATTTGCTCGCGACCTTTTTATGGGTGACTATTTTAGCGCAAACGTAAATGGCGGTGTGGCAGTATTCCGCAGTAACTACTAAGACGAGAGAAGGGGAGCGCTGAAAAGCGCCCCCCGACTCTGCTTCGCGTGTACGTATACGCGAGGACTTGGAGAAACTTAAGAAACCTCGCGTACGTATGTGTCGCGTACGCGAAGCCATTCGGCTTGATTTTTTGGTAAAAGTGTGATACAATTTTTGTATTGAAGTTTGCAAATAGCGAACTATGAAAGGCACTTATGGCAGACATTAAGTGGAAAAAGACAGCCAAGGACGAGGTTCTTGGATTCATCAATGGAGAGAAGTTTGAGACTTATTTCCTGCTCAGAGACGCCAATAAAGAATGGGGTCTTTACATGTGGGGAAAACTAATGACGCCTACTGGATTCAAGGACGTAGAAGAAGCCAAGCAATTCTGCCAGATGTTGGCAGGGTAGTTATCCACAGGTTATCCACAGCCTGTGGATAACTCTGCTTCGCGTGCGTGCGTATGTGTCGCGTGCGTACGTGTCGCGTGCGCGACGCGTGCGCGGGCGGGCGCGAGGCAGTTTTTAGGAAAAACTGTGTGTGGATTTTTTATCTAGTGACTTGACAAATTGCAATTTATGTGGTATAGTGTTTCTATTGGATTCTGCAAGTAGCGGAACTGATAGGAGAAAACAATGGCTTACAGCGAAACACTAGAACTGATGGAAGGGATTTATTTTAGTCCCAAGCAGGTAGTTCAGGCATTAAAGGAACACGGTTTTAAGGGTGAACTAGGTATTCAGGCGTATTGCTCTTTCGTAGAAGACGCTGAAGATTACGCTAGTCACGAAGATGAGCAGTTGTATTCTGCCGTTGAACTTTATCATTTCTTGGGGTACTAATGAGAGTTACCCGCGAACTAGAAAAGATGTTAGACGAAATAAACGAAATGAAAGCCAAATGCGGGCACATAGACCCTCTTGGCTACTTAGGCAATACCGTATGCGGTAAATGCGCTAGGCGTAATCACCGTAAGGCAATGGGGCGGAGATAATCTCCCCCCGCTATCGCGTACGCGAGATTACTGACTTGACATTTTACAAAATGTATGGTATAGTATTTGTATTGAAGTTTGCAAGTAGCAGACTGATAGGAGAAAAATGCAGACAGCATTAGATTTGATTACGTTTCAGGTAACAAGAAACGAAGCAGACAAGATTCTTATGGGACTCATTACTCGTTCTTACAGATTTATTGAACTGGCACTTGAAAACGATAACGTTGATGAAAGTGAGATTGAGCGAAGCATTTCTATCGACTACCGTGCACTTCACGATAAGTTGATGAATCAGATGTAGGGGGAATACCCCCCTGTATCGCGTACGCGAAAGCATTGATTTGACAATTTACAAGAAGTATGCTAAAGTAGTTATGTTGGAGTTTGCAAATAGCAAACCTGATAGGAGAAAAATGAGAGACACACTAGACAAAGTATGGGGCGAAGTTGCTTTAACACTTGGAGACGCAGTAGCGATTACTTGGGACACTTGCCACAAGATTTACATTCTTATGGACGAGACGCAGGTTCAACTAATGATTGAATACGGCTATGACCCAATTATCAGAAAAGAAACAACGACCACTAAAGAGATGCTTTCAACGCTCCAAGACTGGTTTGAGAAGTCTTGCGCCTTGAAGTTTATTCAGGCGGTTTCAACTGTCGAAGGCGACCAGAACAATGGTTTCGATAGCCTTATTCCTCAGGGTTTCTTTGACCTTGACGAGGACGAAGACGAGGACTACTAGATTTACCCCGAAAGGGGTTATCGCGTACGTATCGCGTACGTATCGCGTACGCGAGCGCGAGCGGCGGCAATTTTTAGGAAAACTCGCGTGGGGATTTTTTATCCTGACTTGACAAAGTGAAAAAAGTATGGTATAGTTGTAGTTATCAGTTTGCAAGTAGCGAAGTGAGAGAGGATAAGATGGAAAAGATTTATTACTATGACAATTACAAAACAGAAATTACCTTAGACGACTGGGCCGAAAGTCCTCGTGACTGGGATAACTTGGGCACAATGCTTACTTGGCAACGTGGTTACAGTTCACCAGACACTAATGAGTTTGCAACGCCAGACGACTTTATTGAGTGGTGGAATGAGAACTGCGGAGTAAACGGCATTATTCTGCCCGTCTACTGCCTAGAACACGGCAACATAAGTTACTCAACAAGTAACTACAACGACAAGTGGGACTCTGGTCAAGTCGGGTTTATCTACGTCACCAGCGAAGACTTTGCTAAAGAAGGAGTAATGCTGGCAGATGCAAT
>Ga0007828_1000201_pt1 | contig 16584 bp, 4 predicted proteins | sample CryBogCBE16Oct07_FD_71232 | JGI IMG/M metagenome (GOLD analysis project Ga0007828, IMG submission 71232) | Freshwater microbial communities from Crystal Bog, Wisconsin, USA - CBE16Oct07 | ecosystem: Environmental > Aquatic > Freshwater > Lake | place: Crystal Bog, Wisconsin, USA | collected...
ACATTGTTATTAAACGGTGAAACAAACACAAATACATATATTCAAGATGCAAGTACAAATAATTTTGCATTAACTGTTAGTGGAAGTGCTACACTAAATAGATTTAGTCCTTTATGGGGTAATGGGTATTATGGTTATAATTTTTCAAGTAGTTATTTGTCTTACACACAACCAGCCGCACTTACCGGAGATTTTACAATTGAAGGATGGGTAAATCCTTCATCATTGACAACATATAATATGATTTGGGCAAGTTCATCACCAAACAATTATTTTTGTTTATTGTGGGGGGCAACATCTAGTGTATTTGGATTAAACGCATACAATGGCAGCGTATCAGTCAGCAGTTCATCCAGTGTAACACCGATCAACCAATGGCACCATATTGCATTTGTTCGTATAAGCGGAGTTTTGTATTTTTACATTGACGGAACACAAACAGGTTCCGGTGCATTTACTGGTACAATTGGTTCGTCAGGTACTACAACTATAGGATATAGTACAAACTATAGTAGTACTTATTATTTTAATGGTTCACTAAGTAATTTTAGAATTGTTAATGGAGTTGGAGTTTACACCGGTAATTTTACAGTACCAACAAGTCCATTAACTGTAACACAAAGTTCGGGAACAAATATTGCAGCTATTACTTCAGGGCAAACACAACTATTAACTGCACAGAATAATAATGTTATTGATAATTCAACTAATACATCGACTTTAACATTAAACAGCACAGTAAAAGTGGTATCAAATCAACCATTTGGTGCAGTACCTAGTGGTGTACAAAATTATGGAAGCAGTTTGTTTGATGGTAGTACTGGATATTTAACTTATACACCAAGCACAAGCGTTTCTTTTGGAACAAGTAATTTCACTGTAGAAATGTGGATTTATTTAACAGCTTCTCCTACAACGCAAATCATATTAGATGCTAGAACATCAGGCACAACAAATACATGGGCTTTTGGTTGGGGCGAAGGAAACGCGGCAACAAGTCAATTTTGCTGGACTGGCTATACTGGGTCAACTACCAGTGTTTATGATACGTCTACAACTAGATTTTCAACCAATCAATGGTATCATATTGCATACTCAAGGTCTGGAACCACAGGGTACCTTTATGTAAACGGTGTACAAGTTGCTACAGGTACAGATAGTACAAACTATAATGTTACTTCCCCGACAGTTCATATTGGGTCTCAGTATTCTCCTAACTACTACTTTCCTGGGTATATCTCTAATCTACGCATAGTCAATGGTACAGCAGTTTATACATCTGCATTCACACCACCAACCTCACCACTAACCGCAGTTACAAACACAAGTCTTTTAACATTACAATACAAAAATGGTGTAAACAATAATACTTTCTATGATGATAGTACAAATAATTTTGCTATAACTAGAACAGGTACACCTACTCAGGGTACATTCTCACCATTTAGCCAAACTGGATGGAGTAACTATTTTGGCACTGCTGCATCAGATGTGTTAACGTTCCCAACTAATGCTTCTTATGCGATCGGAACAAGTAATTTTACAGTTGAAGCATGGATTTGTCTAACTGCAAACGTAAACACCTCAGGACAAGCACAAGTAATAATGGAAAATGCACAAGCAGGTTCGTATGGTATAACATTATACTATACTTCTGGTTCTTGGGCATTATTTGTAGTAAGTACAACCCCTGTCATAAATTTTGCATGGACTCCAACTATTGATACATGGTATCATATTGCAGCAGTAAGAAGTGGTACAAGTACTAATCAAACTGCATTGTATATAAATGGTGTATCAGTTGCAACAGGTACCGCACCAAGTTCTCAAACACAATTTCAAGCATGTATAGGCGGAATTAATTGGGCTGGCAGTGGTTGGGCATTATATGGATATATGTCTAACTTTAGATATAGTAATAATGCTAGATACAGTGGGAATTTTACACCAAGTACAACACCTTTTACTAGTGATGCAAATACATTAATTTTAACATGCCAAAGCAATAGATTTGTTGATAACAGTTCATTAAATGCTGCACCTACTATAACCGGTTCTGTTTCAGTTCAAGCCTTTAGTCCATTCCAACCAAGTTTAGTGTATAGTCCAAGTACTAATGGTGGAAGTATATATTTTAATGGTTCAACTGATTATCTAGTAAACCTATCTGCACCAGTAGTTAATTTTGGAACTAATCCTTTTACCATTGAGCTTTGGCTTTACCCAAATTCAGTTTCTGGTAGACAAGGACTTGTTTCTGGAACAGGAGGAAGTGGAACAGGACCAATATTTGCACTTTCAAATACCATTTCGAATGGTAAGGTAGATGTTGGAGTAGGTATTTACGGAAGTGCAGATACTGTAAATACAAATCCAAATTATCCTATTACACCTTTATCGTGGAATCATATTGCGCTCGTTAGAACAGGTACCGGAAGTAATCAGGCATTTATATATGTCAATGGTGTTTTAAAGGCAACTGGTACATTAAGTACAAATTTTACTACCAATGGAGTTGGCATAGGACAAGATTACGGTGCAACTGAATATTTAAATGGTTATTTAAGTGGGGTAAGAGTTATTAATGGGCAAGCATTATACACAACAACATTTACTCCACCAACTGTACCACCAACACCAACGCAAAATACTTCTTTATTACTTCTAGGTACCAACTCAGGGATTCAAGACGCTACTGGTAAAAATAATATTATCACAGTAGGTGCCACAAAGACGCAAGCAAACACAGTTAAGTTTGGTTCTGGTGCGTTGTATTTTGATGGTTCTACATCATACATAGTAGCATCTAGAAGTGATAATTTATTTCAATTTGGTACAGGAGATTTTACAGTTGAATGTTGGGTATATTTAAATGCATATAATGCCAGTACTTATTCAGCAACTATATTAGATTGGCGTACTGCATCAAATGCAAATCCATTTACAATTTCTATTGATAATTTGGGAAAACTTGGTATTTATGATGGCTCAAATGTGTACCAAACAACATCAACGGTTGGTCTTACCACTTGGACACATATCGCTTGGGTTAGAGTAAGTGGAGTTTTGAAAATGTTTATAAATGGAGTTTCTGGTTATTCTGCAACATATTCAGGAAATCTAACAGGAACTTCAAACAATCTTACAATTGGATGTAATGTTGGCGGTCAAGCAAATTATTACCTTAATGGTTACCTAGATGACCTAAGAGTAACCAAAGGTGTTGGTAGATATTCTGCAAACTTTACCGCTCCAAGTTCAGCATTAATAGCAGTATAAAATAGACTAAATACAAGATATGACGAATCCATTAACACTACAACCCGGATATACATTAGATCCAACCAGTAACTTTACATTTGCAAATGCAAACGTAACTAGTAATCTTACGGCTGGTAGTGTATTTTCAAGTCAAATTGGTAACACAGTATCAGTACATTACGGTGATGGTGGACATTTAGCAAATATTCAAGCTGGTAATATTATTGGTCAAGTTGCAAACGCATTGATTGCAGGTACTGTAATTACTAATGCACAACCTAACATTACAAGTCTAGGTACATTAGTTAATTTAACAGTTGGTAACAGTACTGCAAATACAGTATTTGGTAACGGTACTATTAATGCTAATGCAAATATAACAACTCAACAGTTTTTTATCGGTAATGGTTATTACTTAACAGGTATACCAGCTGGTTATACAAATACAAACGCAGCAAGTTACTTAGCAGTTTACACAGGTAATTTATCTGCTGGAAATGCAAATTTAGGTAATGCTACTTCAAGTAATTATTTTATTGGTAATGGTAATTTATTAACAGGTATCATTGGTAATGCAGGTCATGCAAATTATGCAGATATTGCTAACTCAGTGACTGGCGCAAATGTAAGTGGACAAGTAGGCAATGCATTAATAGCCGGTACAGTATATACAAATGCACAACCTAACATCACTAGTGTTGGTACACTAGGTAACTTATCTGTAACAAATACTGCTACTATAGGTAACGTAGTTACTACAGGATATGTAAGTAGTGCAAATGGTTTAGAATCTACAAGTACTTACCCAGGTCCATACACAGATGGTGTTGTAGTTGATTATGTAACTGGTAACGCACGTATTAGTGCAGGTGCAGCAGATGGTTTAAATTTCTACAACGGTGGAGTAGCTACTAATTTATTATTCAGTATTACTAGTGTAGGTAATCTTAATTTAATTGCAAACGGTAGTGCTAATTTAGGTAATTTAGTAACTGCAAATTATTTTAGCGGTAATGGTAGTTCATTAACAGGTGTAGGTGCAGTAACTGCAACTACAGTAACTGCAAGTAGTCAACCAAATATTACTAGTGTTGGTAATTTAGTTTCGTTAATAGTAGGTAACAGTACTGCTAATGTAACATTAGGTAATGCAACTATTACATTAAGCGCAGTAGGTAATGCTAACTTAGGTAATTCAGTTACAAGTAACTATTTTATTGGTAGTGGTAATAATTTAAGCAACATACAAGGTAGTAATGTAACTGGCCCAGTAGCATATGCAACTACTGCTAATAGCGTAGCTGGCGCAAACGTTTCAGGTCAAGTAGGCAATGCACTAGTAGCTGGTACAGTTTACACTAACGCACAACCTAACATCACTAGTGTCGGTACTCTATCTAGTTTAAGTGTTACTGGTAACATAAGTTCAGGTAATGCAAATTTAGGTAATTTAGTAACTGCTAATTATTTTAGTGGTAATGGTAGCTCACTAACAGGTATAACAACACTAACAAACGGTAATAGCAACGTAATAGTAAATGCAAACAGTAATGTTGCAGTTAGCGTAAATGGAACTAGCAACGTAGTAGTCATATCAAATTCTACGGTTAATGTTACTAGTACAACAAATTCTACAGGAAACGGCACAGGAGCCTTTACTACCCCGGGTGGTGCAAGTATAACTAAAGATTTGTACGTGGGTGGAAATATCTATACTACTAATCTAGTATCACAGAACACTACAATTTTAGAAGTATTAGATCCATTAGTTTACTTAAGTTCAAATACAACGTACCCATATAATTATGATGTTGGATTCTATAGTCATTTTTCATTAACAGGTCCTCCACCAGGCAATGGATATCAGCATACTGGTTTAGTAAGAAACTACGTTGATAATGCTTGGTATTTGTTTAGTAACGCAGCTGAACCATCAGGATCAACAGTTGATTTAGCAAATGCTAATTTAGTACTTGATACATTAAAATTAGGAAACGTATCTGCAAGTGGTAATGTAAACGCAAGTGGTAATGTGTCCGGTACTTATATATTAGGTAACGGTTATTATTTAACTGGTATTACTTCTGGTGGTGGTGGCGCAAACATTTCAAATGGTACATCATATATAAACGTTGCAACTTCTGGTGGTAACATTGTAGCAAACGTAGGTGGCTCAACTATTGAAACTATTAGTAGTGCAGGTATCACAGTAACTGGAAATGCAAACGTTTCAGGTAATGTAAGTGCAACTTTCTACACTGGTAATGGTTATTACTTAACTGGCATAACAGCAGTATCAAGTTCATATAGTGTATCAAATGGTTCTAGTAACGTAAACATTCCAGTAACAAATGGTAACATTAACTTTACTGTTGCCGGCGTATTAGGTATGGGTGTAGTTACAAGCACTGGTATAAACAGTAATGGTTATATAACAGCTGCAGGTAACATCAATACACCAACTGGAAATATTGTTGCTAATGCAGGTTACTTTGTAGGTAACGGATATTACTTAACTGGTATTGGTAGTCCATCTAATATCTTTAATGGTACAAGTAACGTAAACATTCCATCTGGTAATGGTAATATAACATTTACAGTAAACAACGTATCTAACACCGCAATATTTACACAGAATGGTATTAACGTAGCAAACTATGTAAATGCAGCTTATTTCTATGGCAATGGATATTACTTAACTGGAGTAGGTAGTGCAGTAAACGTAAGTAGCGGTACTGCTAACATCATAGTAGATAGTAATAACTATTTGCAAATGTCAGCAAATGGTACTGCTAACGTTCTTACAATTAAAAATACAGGTGTTGTTGCAACCAGTATACAAGTTACAGGAACAAGTAATTTAGGATCAAATGCAAACGTAACCATTACAGGTGGAAGTAATGGACAAATGTTAACTACTGATGGCAATGGTAATTTATCATGGTCAACATCAAGTTCACAAGGAACAATTTATACTGATGCGTTTACTGGTACAGGAATACAAACAACATTTGGACCATTAAGTACAACGCCAACAAGCGTAAATCAAACAACAATTAACTATAATGGTGTTATTCAATTGCGTAGTTCATATACATTAAGTGGAGCTAACATTGTGTTTAGTGCTGCCCCTGCATATGGTGCAAGTATTGAAGTAACTACTATTACAGGCGCAGCGCCTGCACTAAACGTAACAACATTACCAACTGCAAGAGCAATGGTAATGAGTATAATTTTCGGAGCATAAAATGTCAGCACCAAACATGTTAAACGTATCCAATTGCTATGGTAACACATCAGTAGCAACATTAGCAACGGGTACAGTAGCGAACGTAATCACTAATGCTAGTGGTAGTAACTCAGTTATAAAACTTGATGCAATTATATTAACTAACTATTCGGGTAGTTCAATAACTGCAAATGTAATATTAAATCGTAGTAGTACATCATACTATTTGGCAGGTAATTTATCAATATCTGCTAACAGTCAAGTAACGATTGTAAATAGAAATGCCCCAATCTATTTGATAGAGGGTGACGTAATTCAAGCAAACTCATCAGCAGGTACTGCGTGTTCTATGGTAGCATCATATGAAACATTGAGTTAATATTTTAACTAAGTGTCTCACATGGATATATTCCGCAACTACATCACTTTCTCTGAAACAATTACAGAAGATAGTATAACCTCATCTATTGCAAGTGGTTATATTACTCCTCCGTTAATTGCCGGTGTGTATGGTTTCCCATCAAGTACTGGTAGTGGTGTCAAAGTAGGCATTATAAGTTTAGGTGGCGGATTTTTACAAAGTGATTTAAACTCAGTATTTACTGATTTATATAACGGTGGTTCTAGTCCAGAAGTTCCAAGTGCTACTGCACCAACAATCAATTTAGTTTCAATAGACGGAGCAAATACCACCTTTACCGGTAGTGGGCCAGATCAAGAAAATACATTAGATATATATTGTATTGCAACATTAGTACCAAATGCAACTATTACTCTTTATGTTGCACCAAATAGTAATCAAGGCTTTATAGATGCAGTTGCAAAAGCAGTAAGTGATAATGTTGATGTAATTTCAATTTCATGGGGGTCAAGTGAATTCCCATTCACAGGCCCCTATTCTTCAATCTATGCGTTTGGTCCGTTTTTAGATTCAGTCTTTGCAAGTGCAGTAGCAAAAGGTATTACTATATGTTGTTCATCAGGTGATACTGGAAATGAATCAGGAAGTAATCCATTTGAAGGTCCCCAATATCCAGCATCAAGTCAATATGTAATTGCAGTGGGTGGAACGTTATTATCAATAGTAAGTGGTGCAAGAAATTATGAATATCCAACAATATATTCAGGTGGCGGTGTAAGTGCAATGATTCCTGTTCCAGGATGGCAATCAGGCTTAACGACTACATCTTATCCCGGTAATACAACATCAGCATTAACTGGTCGTGGCGTACCTGATATGTCCGCACCATTTCATAACTATGCTATGTATTTTAATGGTGGTTTAGTTGGAATAGGTGGTACTAGTGCTGCATGTCCGGTAATTGCAGCTATGATAGCAAGATATATAGCAATTAATAGTGGCAAACGTCCTATTCAAGGCGCAATGACAATCAATGCAAGAGCATATGCAAATATAAGTGCGTTCTATAATACTGGTTATAATAATGTTTATAATGGAGTAACTGGATTAACTACTAATGATCAATTTGATACTGCAGTGGGCGGATATCTTTCTTCTGCAGGATCTTGGAATCCAGTAACTGGATTAGGATCACCTATTGCAACATCAGTTCAAACATTATATACAAATTCATTTTCTTACTTCTTAGCAAATACACCTAATCCGATTCAAATAGTATATTCAGGAACTACCAAAGCAGCAAGCACAGTTGGTGGAGAAACATTAACAGTTAACGGCAGAAATTTTGTAACTGGGATGACAATTACAGTTAATGGCACACTAATTAATCCTACAACTTATGTAAGTACAACACAATTTACATTTACTAGTCCTGCAATGCCACCCGGAAGTTGGCCAGTGATTGTGACATATCCAGGTGGATATTCAAGTAACTTTAATATAATATACAGTACTCCTCCTGTATGGATAACTAGTACAGGATCAATTGGAACATTCTTACCAGGACAAGTTGTATCATATGCACTTAGTTTATATGAACCACCTGTAACTTCAATGATTTTTTCTATTACATCAGGTTCATTACCAACTGGTATTAATTTAGATATAAATCAGGGAATACTTGTAGGCACTATACCATCAAGTACATCAACCACTACTACTAGTAATTTTACAATAACTGCTACAAACAGTAATAATCAAGCAACTTCATTAGCATTGTCCATGACAATTGCAGGCACGGTGCAATCACCTCAAGTTTATTATTGGGCTAATCCAACACTAGGTGCAAATATTCAGTTATATCAAAATTTTGCTACGTCCATCACATTAAATGCATTATCATATAAAGGTGATACTATAACTTATACAAGTAATGCATTACCTACTGGATTAACATTAAGTAGTGGTGTAATATCAGGAACACCTACTGGAATAGGAAATGTAACAACACTACTAACTGCAACATCAAGTACTTCTAATACAGTTACAAATACTGTATATTTTAACGTAGCAGCTGAATTTGGTTCATGGACATATCCTATTAGTGGTCAAACAATAACTATGTATCAAAGTACTTCTGGTCAAATTGGGCCTTTTAGTATAACAACTACAAGACCAGGTGATACTTATGTAATGAGTGTATCAACTACACTGCCAACTGGATTAACATTTAATTCAACTACTAATACTATTTCAGGATCTGCTACAAATACAGGTACTACAAGTGTAACATTAGTTGCAACATCAGCACTAAGTTCTGCTACTTCAACTATCAGTTTTAATATTTCAGTAGTACCTGCAGTGACTGGTTGGGTAACACCATTGAGCGGTAGTACAATTACTACTGGAGCAGGTGGTGCACAATTAATTCAAGGTTTAACATTAACAACTACTGATGGTAATGCTGGTCCAGCACTACATGCAACATTTAGTAACGGATCAGATGTGCCTATATATACTGATCCTACAAACTCATTACCAAGTGGCTTGTCTATTAGTAGCCCAGTGGGTGGTGTATCATATATCACCGGGGCATTGACAGGAGTTACTCTAACTTCCGGACAAAGTTATGCAATCATACCTGTTAATATAAAAGCTACTGGAAGTGTAACTGGTGCAAACTCTAGTATAAATTTTAATCTACAAGTATATTGGGAATTCATTAATGGTTGGACAACTCCAACGAATGGATCAACTGTTACTACTGATGGTGCAGGTGCATACATTAGACAAAACATACCTATTACTGCAATAACATTAGTACCTGGATTAGCAACAACTGCTGACACAATTACATTTTTACTATATGGAAATCAATTACCAACTGGTTTAAGTTTAGTAAATGGACAAATTACAGGAACACCAACTGTTGCAGGAACGTTTAAAAATATAATTTTAGTTGCCTATAGTAGTATCGCATCACCATCATACATAACATTTAATATAACAGTAAATCCTACATATTATTTAAAATCATGGGTTAATCCTACACAAGGACAATCAATCACTACTGATGGTATAGGAAACACAATATCTGCAGGTGTTGCAATCAATCAGATTATTGTTAATCCTGGATTTGATACTGGAACTACAGGTACAATGGCAACATATGAAACATATACAGCTAGTGGTCTACCACCTGGTTTAGTATTAGGTTCACATACATATACAAATACAATTCCTTATTTCTCAATAACTGGTACACCAACTACTCCCGGTACATATGGTAGTGGAAAAATATTAGTAACAAATACACAAACTAAAGCAACAAGTACAGTTACGTTTGGTATGACAGTACAACAAGAATATCCATTGACATGGACTACCCCTACAACAGGATCAACACTAACTACAGATGGTGCAGGGGCGTTAATATGTCAAGGTGGTGCAATAACTGCTATACCATTAACGCCAACATATAATTATGGACCTGTTGGTACACAAATATTCTCAATTGCAGGTGGAAGTTTACCAACTGGATTAAGTATATCAGGCAATACAATTGTAGGAACACCAAGTACTATCGTAACTAATCAATCCGTAAGCATTAAAGTAACAGACAGTACAACAAATCAAGTATCATATCCTCATCAATTTTACATTACTACTCAAACATTATTTAATGGTTGGACAAGCCCAACAAGTACAATAACAAAAGATGGAACTAATAATTCAGGCAATACATTACAACAAGGATTTAGTGTACAAAATAATATAGTTGTACATGCTAATACATATAACTCTAGTTATCCGTTTACATACACAGTAACTAATTTACCTGCAGGACTTACATTTGATGGAACAAATATATCAGGAACTCCTACTGTTACAACAGCAGGAACCAGTGTTATTTTTGCAGCAAATTATGGTACAATGTCATTTAAACAAACACTAAGTATGGTAATTACCCCAATGTTTGCTAGTCCCACATGGAGCCCCTCATACGGATCAACAATTACTTTAGACGGTTCCGGAAATCCAATAACGCACGGAACTGCAATGTCAGCACTTACATTTACGTTCTCTTTTACCAATAGTTCTGCAAGCAATTTTAATGAAACAATAACATATACTGCGGTCCAGTTACCTGCAGGATTAACATTAACAAAAGTAAACAATTTTTCATGCTACATATCAGGAACACCAACTTCTGCGTACTCAAATAAGACTATAAATATCGTAGCATCATCAATAAACGTAACTTCTACTGGTGTATTTTACATGACAGTAGCTTAAATTTAAGATAAATACAATATGGCATTAACGACAATACAAAATTTTGATGTAAACACTAGCGGTACGTATACATTTGCAAACGTGAATGTATCTAGTAATGTTACCGCTGGAAATATCACACTAGTTACAGGTGGAAATGCTAATTTGGGTAACCTAGTAACTGCTAATTATTTCACTGGAAATGGTAGTTTATTAACTGGTATTACTGTAACTAATGGTAATAGTAACATTGTAGTGTCAGCAAATTCAGTAGTAACTATATCTACTACGGGTGTTTCTGGCGTAGTAACTATTTCAAATAGCGGATCTTATATTAACAGTAATGTAATTTTTAATGGTGTTTCTAATATAGGACCAGTTGCAAATATTAAAATTACAGGTGGCTCTAATTCATATATGCTTACCACTGATGGTACAGGTAACTTAAGTTGGTCGCCTCAACCGGGTGGCGCCTCTGCAGGACCATCAACAATTACATCTAATAATTTGGGTAGTATTACAGGTGCAGTAACAATTGATACTGGATTATCAGCATATTATACTGCGACTAGCACAGGGGCAATTACTTGGACTTTTAGTAATGCAATAGCTAGCCCAAATGCAACTAACTTTATATTAAAACTAATTAATGGTGGTAGTTATACTCAAATATGGCCAGCTTCAGCTAAATGGCCCGGTGGAATCCCACCAACGTTAACTGCAACCGGAGTTGACACCTTATCATTTATTACTGATGACGGTGGAACCACATGGAGAGGTGTAGCTTTGATGCTGGATAGTAGATAAAATACAATCCTATACTATGATAACTAAAAATCATAAATATATAATAAGCGTTTCAGACTATAACCAACTATGTATACAAAATCACTTTCTCTAACCAACGAAAATCTAGCACACAATCAACTATTTGCCTGGGGTAGAAACGACCAGGGAGAGTTAGCATTAAACTCTGCATCTAATAGTTTTGCTATGGTTAGTACTGGTGTTAGTCACACAGTTGCTATTGATACTACAGGTAAATTATGGGCTTGGGGTGTTAACAATTACGGTCAAGTTGGAAACGGAACTACTAACAATTATAATAGCCCTGTACAAATAGGATTCAATACTAACTGGAGATATGTATCTGCTGGTACTGATTTCTCTGTTGCAATTAATTCTGTGGGTGCAATGTTCACATGGGGACTTAACACATATAGTCAATTAGGTGATGGTAGTACAATTAATAAATCAAATCCAGTACAAATTAGTTCATCTAATAGTTGGAGTCAAGTAAGTGCAGGTGGCAGTTATGCAGTAGCATTGACTACAACTAATACATTATGGGGCTGGGGCGATAATACATATGGACAAGTAGGTTCATATAGTGCTAGTTTACCAGTACAAATAGGATCAAGTAGTTGGGCACAAATATCAGCAGGCTCAAGTACTGCATTTGGATTACTTGCAGGCACTAGAGCATTATACGGTTGGGGCACTAACATCAATGGACAGATGGGTATATATTCTTCAATGAATTTATACAACAATGTAACATTAGTAAGTTCTAAGAGTTGGGTATCAGTTAGTGCAGGTGCTAGTCATGCGTTAGCACTTGATTTTGAAAATAGTATGTGGGCGTGGGGAGATAACACATACGGAGAATTAGGCGATAGTACAACTATAAGTAAATCAAGTCCTGTACAAGTTACTGCCAATGGTGCTTTCTTAAAAGTATTTGCAGGTAACAACGTAAGTGCAGGTATAAACTCACATAACTTTTTGTTTACTTGGGGACTTAACAATAACTATATGTTAGGAACTAACGATACTGTATATCGTAGTAGTCCTACACAAATAGGTGCAAGCAGCTGGACGCAAGTATCAGTGGGTGCAAGTGGTGTACTTGCAATGCAATTAAACAGAACATTGTATGCTTGGGGTGCTAACGGTAGTGGACAATTAGGTACAAACAATGGTACAACTTATGGTAGTCCTGTATTAATTGAAAGTAGTGGATTAACATATTATAGTAGTCCTGTATCAATTGGTTCAAACAGTTGGAAATCAATATCTTCAGGTTTAAGTCATACAATCGCAGTTCGTAGTGATGGTACATTATGGGGCTGGGGTGTTAACAACGTAGGTCAATTAGGAACAAACAATACTGCATATTATAGTAGTCCAGTACAAATTGGTGCAGGTAGTTGGACATCAGTAGCAGCAGGTGATAGTCATAGTGTTGCTATTGATAATGTTGGGAAATTATGGTCATGGGGTAATAATGCGACAGGTCAGCTAGGATATAGTACTGCCGGTACAACTAGTAGCCCACAACAAATTGGTTCAGGTAGTTGGAGTCAAGTAACTGCTGGTACAGGATTTACTGCAGGTAGAACAAGTACAGGTACATTGTTTGTATGGGGATATAATGGTTATGGTCAAATAGGCAATGGTACAACAACAAACTATAGTAGTCCAGTACAAGTAGGTACAAGTAGTTGGAATGCAGTAAGTGCAGGACAAAATCATGTATTAGCATTAGATAAAAATAATACTATATGGGCCTGGGGCATAAACACAATATGGCAATTAGGTGATGGTACTATAGTTAGCAAGAGTAGTCCCGTACAAATCTCAACAAGTAGTTGGACTGCAATCAGTGCAGGTACAGACCATTCAGTAGCAGTTCGTAATGATGGTACATTATGGACATGGGGTAACAATGCATATGGACAATTAGGTTTATACTCACAAGCATATAATTGGTTACAAACTACAGAAGGATATAGTTTTACTGCAGCAATTCGTAGCGATAGAACATTATGGACATGGGGACTTAACACATATGGACAATTAGGAACAGGTGATACTGTTACTCGCAGTAGCCCAGTGCAAATTGGTACAAGCAGTTGGAGTCAAGTATATGCAGGTGGTAGCCATATGGTTGCTATTGATACAGTTGGTAGATTATTTGCATGGGGATTAAATAACGCAGGTCAATTAGGTACTAATAATTCTACCAGTTATAGTAGTCCATTGCAAGTAGGCACAAGTAGCTGGAGTCAAGTAAGAGCAGGTGACAGTCATACTATTGCCATACGTAGTGATAATACATTGTGGACATGGGGTAATAATGCTACTGGTCAATTATCAACAAATGATACTGTAAATAGATCAAGCCCAGTACAAGTTACTAGTTCACCTTCATCAAGTATTGCATTTACTGGATCACAATATATTAACGTTGCTTCTACCGGTAACTGGGATTTCTTACATAATGGTACCCCATGGTATTGTCAATTTTGGGTTTACTTTACTAGTTCCAACACATCAGTAGCAGCAATATTTTCAACAAACGTAAATGGAGCACCGGGGTATATAGGTCAAGGGTTCTTAATTAATAATAATACCGGTTATAATGGTGCAACTTATAATGTACAATCAAACTTTACTAACGGAACTTCAACTACATTTAATACATTTAACTCAGGAACAAATTTAGTTGCAAATCAATGGAATTATGTTGCATTTGTGTTTAATGGTACAACTGGTACTTTTTATATAAATGGAGCACTAAGTGCTGGTACTAATATTACTGGATATACATATTCATCTTTGCCACCAACTGCTAATTTAACCGTTGGTGCAGGAGTATATCAAACAAATTATACTGCATATTTAAATGGTAGTATATCAAATTTACTAATAGGTCAGGGAACTGCACCAAGCAATATTTCAACTGTACCTACAATGCCTTTATATGCTTCATCATATAATGTAAGATTATTATTGAACAACGGTATATACGATAACAGTTTATGGAATAACGCTGTTGCGACTACCGGTACTCCTACAGTATCATCAAGCATCCCATTTGGTGCAGTATTTACATCAAGTTCTAGTCCAGTACAAATCTCTGCAGGTGCAGGTTATAGTTTAGCATTACGTAGTGATAATACATTATGGGGTTGGGGACTTAATACTTCTTGGCAAGTTGCTCAAGCATCAGCAGTTAACTATAGTGTGCCTGTACAAATAGGACCGGGAACAAGTTGGACTAGTTTAAGCGCAGGTTACGATCATGGAGCAGCAATAGATAACACTGGTAAACTATGGTCATGGGGAAATCCTAATAGTGCATTTGTTGCACCTACACAATTTAGCTGGAATCAAGTTAGTGGTGGTAATATATATTCTGCAGCAATCCGTAGTGACGGTTCACTATGGGCTTGGGGTGATAATGGCTATGGAAATTTAGGTAATCAAAATACAATAGCACGTAGTAGTCCTGTACAAATTAGTGTGTTCTCATGGAACCAAGTAACGACTGGTAGTAGTCATGCATTAGCAATACGTAATGATAGTACGTTATGGGCCTGGGGACTAAACAACTATGGTCAAATGGGAACTGCTACTACAACTTATTATAGTAGTCCTGTACAGATCGGCACAAGTAGTTGGAATTCAGTAGGTGCAGGATATGATAATACATTAGGTGTTGATAATGCAACACAACAATTATGGTACTGGGGTAATCAAGCAAGCGTACCAATATATACTCATACCACTTCATGGACTGCTATTAGTGCTTTCGTTACAGGAAGCCATGTACTAGCTGTTCGTGCAGATGGTACACTGTGGACATGGGGCTTTAATGGTAATGGACAATTAGGTACAGGTGATACTGCTAACCGTAGTAGTCCTGTGCAGATCGGCACAAGTAGTTGGATAGCAGTTGCAGCAGGTTATGCTCATAGTTTAGCAATACGTAAAGATAATACATTATGGGCCTGGGGATACAATGGTACTGGACAATTAGGAACAAACAATCAAACACAATATAATAGCCCAGTACAAATTACTACATATGCATCATGGAAATTAATAAGTGCAGGATATGATCATAGTATTGGTTATGCAACCAGTGCATTAGTTGCATTACCTAGCGTGTATGCATGGGGAGGAAATACAGGTAGACAACTAGGAGATGGTACTTCAGTTGCTAAAAGTAGTCCAGTATATTTAGCTGCTAGTGGTATCTTCACTAGTACAATGTTATCTATTAGTGCAGGCCAAAGTTATAGTATGTATGTTAACGGTGCAGGTAAATTATTTGCTAATGGATTGAACCAATATGGTCAATTGGGTTTTGGTAATACTACAGTTTATTATAGTAGTCCTGTACAAATAGGTGCATCAACTAGCTGGGCTAAAGTTTTTGCAGGATTAACACATACAGCAGCGATAGATACTAGTAATAATTTATGGACATGGGGAGTTAACAATTATGGTCAATTAGGTCAAAATTCTACTACTTCTACAAGCAGCCCTTCTTTAGTTACAGTAAATGGTAGTAACCTTACTGTTTCAGGCGTTGCATTAGGCCCTAATCATACTATAACAGTGGCTACTAATAATACTTTATGGACATGGGGTGATAACATATACGGAC
>Ga0007828_1000204_pt1 | contig 16542 bp, 23 predicted proteins | sample CryBogCBE16Oct07_FD_71232 | JGI IMG/M metagenome (GOLD analysis project Ga0007828, IMG submission 71232) | Freshwater microbial communities from Crystal Bog, Wisconsin, USA - CBE16Oct07 | ecosystem: Environmental > Aquatic > Freshwater > Lake | place: Crystal Bog, Wisconsin, USA | collected...
GCACCTTTTTTGAAGCCGACCTTGAACTAAAAGCACCATTTGATATTAGCAAATTAGTACTGGGCTATGATGAGATTGATGGTGAGCCCATCATTAATCGTGTCACTTACGATGGCGAAGACATTGACAACTGGGGTGGTAGCACAGATGGCAAGAGTAGCGACTTTGCTTTTTATATTGCCGGCAGCAAGAATGAAAAAGGCAATTGGGAAAAGTACGCCAACATGGATGATATTGAATATCCCATGACTGAGTGGTTCCCTAAGAAGATCAAACCAGTGCGAGTAGGCAATTACATGGTTAAAACTGCTGGAAAAAATTCATGGGAACAACAATGTAAGTGGACTGGAGACAAATGGGTCAACTCTTGGACTGAACCAGCAGACTACAACGATCCCAACAGAGAAGTTAAAATTCGAGCATGGCAAGGCTTGGCCATTGACCCCGATGCAGAACAAACCGAAGCTAGAGTACAAGATTTAGAATCTGCACTAGAAGAACTCAAGGCCGAATTTGACTCACTAATAAAGTATGGATCAGTGGCCTGTTTCAGTTGCGGTGCCGAGTATGTTGAGCATGAGCTTGTGGAGATGAGTGGCCAATATCATTGTCCCTCCTGTGGACAGGGTTGGGTCATGATGGAAGATAGAGGAGTATAAAATGGCAACATGGACAGTGAGTACATATCACAAGAAAAATGTACAAGAAAATGAAACGTTTTTACAACAAAACGGTGATGGTAAAATAACTACGGTCAACGGTTTCCGTTGGGGCACCTGGGAAGTCGAAACCAGTGACGACAACATGCCCGAATTTGAGTTCGCCGAAGTACCCGGAGGCGACGGCAAGCGAGACAGCATTAATATGTGTGAGTGTTATACTGGCAATATTGAAGGTGTGGAACTTGTCAGCATGGACGATGGCGGTTGTTGGTACGACATAGAAATTGAAGGTCTTGACGAAGATGCCGAGGAAGAAATTAGAGAGTTCTTGGATGAAAATAGCACATACGATCTAGAAGAACGCGAAGATGATCCTTGGTGTCAAGACGACACCGAGTGGTGGATCTGGGGTCCAATTAAAATTGAAAACGAGGACGGATCGGTATCACGTATTATCTGTGCTGACGCAGATGGTAATGTAATAGACTTCCAGGAATAAGAATGATTGATTGTTTGGTATTAGGTGACAGTATAGCTGTAGGCACCGAACAGTTTAGGCCCGAATGTGTTGCTTACGCACGAGGCGGGTGGAACACTTGGCAGTGGAATCGAGACTATTTGCAAAATGATTTGACTGCCAAAACTGTGATTATCAGCCTGGGATCAAACGATCATGCCGGTGTCAAGACTCAAGCGGAGCTGGAACGAATTCGTGACAAAGTTAAAGGCAACAGAGTGTTTTGGATCTTGCCCGCAATCAAACCCAACATACAGGCAATAGTACAAGCGGTGGCTAAGGAACATGGTGATACTGTGTTACCAATAACACGACTACAACCCGACGGTGTTCACCCCAGCTGGGCCGGATATCGAGAACTGGTAGAAAAAACAAAATGAAAGAAAGTATAATTCTAGTAGATGCTGATGGTGTACTTCTTAACTGGGAGTATGCGTTTAATATTTGGCTAGAACAACACGGCTTTGAAAAAATTAATGGTGCCGAAGTTCACTACGACATTGGCAAACGATACGGCATCAGCCAGGATCAAGGACGTCGTTTGATCAAGATGTTTAACGAATCGGCTGCTATTGGATTCTTGCCTCCCTTACGTGACGCCATACATTATGTTAGAAAGCTACACGAAGAACATGGCTATGTGTTTCACTGTATCACGAGTCTAAGCACAGATCCTAATGCACAACGTCTACGTGAAATGAATCTTGGCAAACTGTTTGGCGATACTGTGTTTCAACGCATAGTGTGTCTTGCTACCGGTGCCGACAAAGATGAAGCACTTTATCCCTATCGTGATACCGGATGTTGGTGGATTGAAGACAAACCCGAGAACGCCGAAGTGGGTGCACGACTCGGACTCAACAGTTTACTCATGGAACATGGTCATAATATGAATCACTATCATGACCATGTTCGTACAGTTAAGAACTGGGAAGAAGTTTACAAGATCGTTACTCAAACCTCCTTGTAGATCTTTAGTATTTCAAGCACTGCAGGATGACGTTGAATATCCCGGTGATCAAATTCCACTCCACTCACGTACTTGCAGTCCTTGTACTTTCGAACTAGGCGTTGAAAGTCCAGTAGACCATTGTCGTCTTCTTTGCGATCCGCTTGGCGTGTATCTCCAGTAACTATCATTTTACTGTTTTCACCTAGTCGCGTGAGTAACATTTTCATTTGTGAAGGTGTCGCGTTTTGCATTTCATCTGCAATAATCCACGAGTTTTTAAATGTTCTTCCTCTCATATATGCCAGGGGAGATATCTCAATTTGGTTTTCATCTAGCATACGTGCAACTTCGGTTTGCTTGTAGTGTTCGCCAATGATATCAAATATCGGACGTGTCCAGGGTGCCATCTTTTCATTTAAGTCACCGGGTAAAAATCCGTGTTGTTCATCATCAACGCCTACTGCGGGTCGTGTAACTACTATACGTTCACATTGTCCTGCCTTAAATGCCTTTAGGGCCGCAAGAACTGCCAGCATGGTTTTGCCTGTGCCCGCTGGGCCAGTTGCAAATACTATCAGTTTGTCTGGGTTGGTTAGTAAATCGATATAGGTTTCTTGACTGAGACTTTTGGGGATAAGTGTAATTGGTTTTTGGTAAGGGGCCTTTCTATATAAATCAAATCTTACTGCATTATTACTTTTAAAATCACTTTCGCTTGTAATTAGAGCTTCTGCTCTGCGTTGTCGTTTTGACAATGTGTTTCTCCTTGAAATAGTACACCTGCTTGGTGTACAAAGATATTTAAATTCCAGCGGTATTTTGTAATACGTCGTGTTTATATTTCTAAATCGAGCATAAGTATTAAACTGTCACCACTATTTTTCAATCATGTTTGGCATAGCAGTAGTGATAAATAATTACACTATGACCGCTAACATAAGAGATCTACTAAATAACACCAAAGACATCTTCATGACCGACAGCGCAGTTTCGACTCTGCTGGATTTTGAACGTGTTTTAGACGAACTGGACCTGTACGCATTTGCCCACTGGAAACAGGGCGAACTAGTAGAAGGCCCAGTATACGAAAAGTACTTTGTCAAGTGCACATTTATGTGGCCCTACAAGAAAATGCCCGATCCCAAGGGCGCTGCACGTTTAAGCGAATATGACTGCGATGTTGCGTTCAAACAAGACTTCTTTGAACATCCAGCAAAAGTAAAAACTCCCAAAGACTACAAATCAGGAACCAAGTTTCCCAAAACAGTTAAGAGCCCGGTATGGTTGGTCACTATTGTAATGCCCAAGAAACTGATGTCTGATATCGAGCAGGGTGCACTAGAATTAGAAAGCGGCACCGTGGACATGGAAGAAATTGATACTGCATACGAAACCGGAGCCGACAACGACTCAATGAATCAAGGAGTAGAAGGTGGACAACAACCCGAACAACAAACAGCTGCATAATCTATTTGAAGGCCTGGAGTCAGGCGATCTAACTCGTTTGATTCATCCCGAACTGCACATAGACGAATTCAAAAGCAAACTGGGCGATGATCGTGATGTGATCACGATCAGTTTCAAGTTAGGCGAAAAAGAACCTGCTAATGATCTTGTGGCCTTTATCGAAAAAGGCTACACCTGGGTATTTGATGCTGACGTGAGTTCAGGCGAAATGGATGATGGCAGCTACATTGTGTTTGTGGAACTGGATCGTGACAGTAAAGCACCCGAACATATCATGGATCTCATGACCGATCTCATGAACTTGACTGAACAAGATCTAAGCGATTGGCGTGTGCGTTACTTTAAATCTAGACAAGAGAAACCATTCAGTGAGGAAGCACTGAAAGAATTGATTCCCCTGAGTCCCGACGAGTACGATCGTCTTTACGGTGATGCAGATTTAACTTATCTTAAAACTGCTGCCGGCATCAAGGTAGATAAAAAAGCCTCCAAAAACGAGTTTACAGAATCCTTACGCAATCTAGCCGGAATTGTGCGTTAAAAAGTCTGTAACATTTTCTTCAGCTGAATTTGCTAAATAGTTGTATCAAGGAGATACAACTATGGCATTCGAATTCGATTTTACCGCAAACCACGTACACCAATTACTGCAAGGCAACCCTCATGCAGAAAGCTGGTACAGTGCCTTATGCGACGAATTACCCAAATACCAAATCACAACCCCGGCACGTGTGGCCATGTTCATGGCACAGACCGGACACGAGAGCGGAAACTACACTGCTCTTAAAGAAAACTTGAACTATCAAGCACATGCACTCAGTAGCATATGGCCCAAGCGTTTTCCGCCTGATGTTGCTACACAATATGCACACAATCAAGAAGCCATTGCCAATAGAGCCTACTGTGATAGAATGGGCAACGGGTCAGAAGAAAGCGGAGATGGCTGGAAGTTTCATGGACGTGGCTTAATACAACTTACCGGACGTAGCCTATACGAAGCATTTGCCCGAGAAATTGGTAAAGAACTAGATGAATGTGTGGACTATTGCGAAACACCCGACGGTGCTGTGGAATCGGCCTGTTTCTTTTGGGAACATCATGGCTTAAACGCCATCAGCGATGCTGGCGATATTGTGAAAGCCACCAAAGTGATCAACGGTGGTACCCTGGGCATAGATGATCGTACTGCACGTTATAAACATGCATTGCAAATATTTGGTGCATAATGTTTGAATTTATCATTCAGCATATCCTAAACACACTGCCTGTTTGGTTTTGGCCAGCAGTGGCCGGAGCAGGTGTGTTGCTATATGCTCTTGCTGGCGTTTTGACACGGTTTCCGGGACTGAAGGTTTACGGATGGTTAATCAAGCCCGTGGGCCTAGTGATATTTGTTGTGGGCGTGTTTATGTTTGGTGGTGCCGGTGTCACTGCTATATGGCAAGAACAAGTCCGGCAGGCACAAGCCCGGGTAGATGCAGCTGTGGTGGCCAGCAAAGCAGCCAATGATAAACTAACACAAGTTCGTCGACAGAAAAATCAGGTGATAGTACAACGTCAGGTTGTTATACATGAACGCATAGTAAAAGATGCTGCCAAAATGGATGCCACCTGTAGGGTTGATCCTGTGGCCATTCAAGACCTAAACGATGCTGCCATCAATCCCGAGGCCAAGAAATGAAATACCTATTGCCCGTTTTATTGTTAGTGGGGTGCAGTAGCACTAGACCTCCTGTGGTGGTAAGTGCACCATGGCCCGATGTTCCAGTATCAATGCAGGAATCATGTCCGGATCTATTGACTGTTGACGCCAAGACAGACAAATTGAGTGATGTGGTTGATACAGTCAGCAAGAATTACACTCAATACTACCTGTGTGCTGGCAAGATCGACGACTGGAACAACTGGTATAACACACAAAAACGAATATACGAAAGCACTAGAAAATGAAAAAGCTACTATCCCTAATGGCATTCAGCGTGTTGTCAGGATGCGCGGCAGTGGATGCGTATCTAATGACACACTTTGATCCCGTAGAATACAGAATGATTACAGAAATTCGTTATGATGCACATAATGGCATTGCTGATTGTGATGATGCCGCAGTTGCCAAAGCAAATGCCAACTCATTGGCATACAAAGTGGGCCTGTATCATGCATACGAATTGGATATTCCGCACAATGAAGACAGCATCAAGGCCAGTACTGCACTAGATGAAATTGCACAAGGATTAAAAACTCGTTATGCTGGCACAGATAAAGTAAGCAGTATATATTGTAAACTCAAATTTGGCGGTATTGAAAGCAGCGCCACACTAATACAACAAGTACAAGGAAAGAGACCAAGATGAACCTAGATGAAATTAACCACCACTTAGCCAATTTAGTCAACAGTGGCGACCCCGGCTTTGCCAATGCTGCACAATTTGTTCAACAGGTGATACAACAACTGCACACTGGACAGATGAGTGCTAGTGAAGCACAAGAAGTGTTACAAGATGTACAACGACAAATGGAAGTTATTCAAGACATGAGTCAAATGGCCATGAAAGAAACATTGAATGCTGTTATCAACGGAGTGATAGTGCTTGCATCTGCTGTGTAATGCTCGTGTAATAATATACACACATTAAAAAAATAAATATCAAATATAAACTGAGAATTCAATGACCACCCGAGTACTATTCATCCTAAAACGTCGCGAGGACTATAATCCCATCAAGCATAGTCCCAAGGGCCTGAGCACAGGCCTTTTTAATTCAGCCAATTTCATGAACGAAATGCTGAATCAGTCCGGTATTGAATCCGAAATTGAAGTTGCCATAGATAACAACGACATAGATAGATTGGTTACCAAGCATAAACCAACCCATGTTATTATAGAAGCACTGTGGGTGGTTCCTAGTAAATTCAGTGTGTTGACACGATTGCACCCCGCAGTCAAATGGATCATACGTATTCACAGTGAAATGCCTTTCATGGCCGGTGAAGGTATGGCCATGGACTGGATTGGCGAGTATTTTAACTTTAGCAATATTGTGCTTGGCATCAATGCTCCTAGAATGACCAGCGAAATTGACGCTTATTTGACGGCCAAGTACTCCAACAGAAACTATTCTGACAAGATTGTGTACCTGCCCAATTTTTATCCACAACAGTATAAACAAAAACAGTATCAAGACAACAAGTACTGGATTGATGTGGCCTGCTTTGGTGCTGTTCGTCCCCTAAAGAACCACATGCTACAGGCAGTGGCTGCTCTTAAATTTGCTCGCAGAATGAAAAAACAGTTGCGTTTTCATATCAATGTGGGACGTATAGAAATGAAGGGCGATCCAGTCTTAAACAACCTGCGTGGATTTTTCCAGCACCTGGCCGATCAAGGGCATCAGCTGATCGGACACGAGTGGACTCCGCGTGAGCAGTTCTTGGAACTGTGTGCCAGCATGGACATGGGACTGCAATGCAATTTCAGCGAGACCTTTAATATAGTAAGTGCCGACTTGATCAGTCAGGGCGTGCCTGTAGTAGGAAGCTCAGAAATACCCTGGTCCACAGGATTGTTCAATGCCAGACCAGCCGAGAGCGACGAAATAGCTAATGCCATGATTCGCACACATCTATTTCCCTCCACAAACGTATGGTTAAATCAACGTAATCTAACTAAATATACAAATAACACACACAAAATCTGGGTAGATTATTTTAAGGATTAAATTATGGTACATCGAGTACGCACACACAATTGGATCAATGGACGACTAGAAGTCAAGGACTCGTTCTTTGAATACGAATATCAAGCTCTTGAGTTTGCTAATAATGCAGGCGACGATTCTGTTAAAGTTTACGGACGAGATGGCGCTCTCACACATGATTTATCCGCTGACGCTACAGATACCTACGCTTAAGGAATAACAAAAATGTCACACAAAGTAAGAACACACACTTGGTTAAATGGTATATTGCAGTTTAGAGATCACTTTTTTAACAGTCATCAGGAAGCTATTAATTTTGCAAATACCGCAGATGCACATTCAGCCAAGGTGTACGATCATAATGATCAAGTGATACACGAAGCAGTATTGACACCAGTCAACACCTACGCATAACAAGGAAATATCATGATTCACAATGTAAGAATATATAAAATGGATAACGGTGTATTGACCTACACCGACAACGGATTTGGCAGCGACACTGATGCATTATACTATGCTGGCACCATTAGCGATGCCTATGCAGTTCAAGTCACACATGCCAATGGCGGTGATGTAATATGGGCCACAGGAGCCACAATTGACGGAGTCAGTGCTACAGCAGCCGATACTGCACCAGTTGTAGATGTTGCGGACGACATTGACGACGAAGAAGTAAGTGATGTAGTAACAGAAACCAAGGTATATGATGATTTTGAAGATAGCGAAGAAGAAGATTCCGCAGAAGATACTGAAGAAACAGAGACTGTACCAGAAGTATCTGACAAAGTTGCAACATCGACCAATGATGACGTGGTAGACGACGATGCACCTGCACAAGACGACACACCTGCTGACACAAACTGATAAGGAGCGATCATGGCACTAATTGATTCAATTTTAAATTTGATTAATAAAACTCCAAAAGATCCCGATGCACCCAAGCCACCAGTGGGATCAAGAAGTGAACGTGAGGCACGTATCAAAGACAAAGCTGGTATGGTTATCAGTGTATTTGCCTTGATCCTGGCAGTTAACTCATGGTACGGCGGTAAATTAAGCAGTACCACTCTCAACAACACTATTCAGGCCAATGATGTTTGGAGTTTTTATGAAGCCAAGAGTATCAAACAAACTCTAGCTGAACAAAGTCTAGACGATGCAATTTATCGCAAAGACACTGCCAAGATTGAAAAATTACAGGCCAAGATTGCACGTTACGAAAGTGAACCTGCCACAGGCGAAGGTAAAAAAGAACTAATGGCCAAAGCCAAGAAGCTAGAAGCCGAACGTGATCAAGCCAAACGTCAAAGTCCCTGGATTGGTTATGCCAGCACAATGTATCAACTCAGTATTGTTGTGTTATCGGCCAGTATCTTGGCAGTTAGCATGAGCATGTTCTGGGGCAGTTTTGCTGTTGCCGGAATAGGATTATTATTGACCAGCCAAGGTATTTGGCTATGGTTTTAACTGTTAAATTTAAATTCAAAGAAGGAAACAAAATGCCAAAACTCGATCCCGATGACGCAGGCACTGCCGCAACAACACAAGCACCAGCACCGTTACCGGTTGGACAAACCTCGTTTGGTGCCACAACACCAACTTCAGGAGCAACAAATGGATTTGGAACACCCGCAACCAGTACCGGATCCAGCTTTGGATCAACTCCATCCAGCAGTTTTGGCTCGACATCGAGCGGCTTTGGCAGCAGTTCAAGCTCTGGAACGGGAGCGTTTGGGTCTAGCACCGGTGGTTTTGGATCAAGCACCAGTGGCTTTGGCACCAGCACCGGCGGATTCGGCGGCGGAATGAATTCCGGCATGTCAGGTGGTATGGGCATGAACAACACGAACCAACAGAGCACTGCCGAAGCTGCAAATGCATTTGGTGGTATCATGGCAGCACAGGCCGCGAGCGGTGCTGAACCCGAACACTGGATGAAAAGTTTTTGGCGTCCGGCAATGGGATGGCTATACATGTTGATCTGTTTTGCAGACTTTGTGGTATTCCCAGCAATTACCATGTTCCTGCCAGTTATTGATCGCATGTTTGGTTTACAAATGAACTATGTGGCATGGCAGAGTCTAACTCTCAGCAACGGTGGCCTAATACACTTGGCCTTTGGTGCCATATTGGGTGTCAGTGCTTACGGACGCACACAAGAAAAAAAGACCGGCACAGCGTAGTTTAAACGCTACAACCTAACCGGATAGTTTGACTCTATCCGGTTTTTCATTTATAATACACACATGACCCATTACGAAACACTAGGCATCAGTGAACAAGCTACACCTGAAGAAATCAAACGGGCTTATCGTAAGTTGGCCAGCCAGCATCATCCCGACAAAGGTGGCGACACTCAAAAGTTTCAAGAGATTCAAACTGCTTATGACACTTTAGCCGACAATGACCGACGTCAACGCTATGATCACGAGCGTCACAATCCGGGCATGGGCCCCGGTGGTGTGCATTTTACCTGGAACTCGGGCGCACCCGACATCAGCGAAATATTTAGACAGTTCAACATGGGCGGAGATCCATTTGCGGCATTTCGTCAGCAACAACAACCCCGACGCAACAAAGATCTTAGAGTAGAACTGCCAGTACCGTTGGTAGAAACCTTGACCGAACAAACCAAAACCATAAATGTAAGAACTAATACCGGACATCAAGAAACAGTACAGGTAAAAATACCGCGAGGCATTACCAGTGGCACACAAATCAAATATCCTGGCCTAGGCGATACTTTATTCGAAACCTTACCACGTGGTGATCTCTATGTGCAAATTTCGATACAGGCACCACCAGGATATGACATACACGGTATTGACTTGTACCATAGAACTAGTGTAAACTGCTTGTTAGCAGTTGTTGGTGGTACCATCACTGTTGACAGTATTGATGGTAAAACATTTGAGATCACTGTGCCGGCTGGTACACAACCAGGAACCAAATTTAGAATTGGTGGGCAGGGTTTGTATCAAATGGATGCAGATCGACGTGGCGACTTGTACATAGAATTTAACATATTTGTTCCGCAAAATATTTTACCAGATCAAATCAACACTATTCGTTCACTAATCAACCAATAAATATTTTATGCAACACAATCCCGAAATAGAAACAATTATAAATGCTGCAACCGAACTTGCACGTAAACACAATCACGAGTATGTTACGGTAGAGCATTTGACATTTGGGCTCATGGTGTTCAAACCATTTTATGATTTGCTGACTGCATTTGGTGCCGATGTTGATGGGCTAGTTCGTGATTTAGAAGACTACGTGAGCAAACAGACTTACATGGTGAGCAACAAAGAAGATGCCGCTCCCAAGAAAACACACAGTCTAGAGCGTGTGTTCAATCGTGCAATTACACAGGTGTTGTTTAGCGGTCGTAACCATGTGCAAGTGATTGATATTTTTCTCAGCATCAGTGCTGAAACCAATAGTCATAGCAGTTACTTTTTTATCAAGTACGGACTGGATCGACAACAAGTAGTTGACTTTTATGGCGAACACTATGTGGAAAGCAAAGTGGGACGCCGTGCAAATAGCAATGCCAGTGCACGTGCAGACGGGATCTTGCGTGACCACTGTGACAATTTAAATGTACAGGCCAAAGAGGGCAAGATTGATCCTGTTGTGGGACGTGAATACGAACTGGACGAGATAGCACAAGTGTTGGCCAAGCGTAACAAAAGCAATGTGCTCATGGTGGGTGATGCTGGTGTAGGTAAAACTGCCATTGCTGAAGGCTTGGCTCGTAATATTGTAAATGGTGAAGTGCCCGATTACTTGAAAGAGTACACTGTTTATAATCTAGACATTGGCAGTTTGTTGGCTGGAAGCAAGTACCGCGGTGAGTTTGAAGAAAAGTTCAAGGATGTTATCAGTGCACTACAGGCCAAAGGCAAGTGTATTTTGTTTATTGACGAGGCACATCAAATGCGTGGTGCTGGTTCGGGTGGTAACGGATCAGCAGTGGACTTTGCCAACATGATCAAGCCAGCCTTGACCAAAGGCCAGATCAAGGTTATAGCAAGTACCACCTGGGAAGAATACACACAGAGTTTTGAAAAGGATCGTGCACTGATGCGCCGTTTCTGTAGAATGACTGTGGAGGAACCTAGTCCTAGTGTAGCAAAAGAAATCTTGCGTGGCTTACGTGAGTATTTTGAAACATTCCATGGTGGCAAGGTCAGTGACGAAGCACTAGAAGCCGCAGTGGATCTCAGTGTGCGTTATCAACCTGACAAGCGTTTGCCCGACAAAGCCATTGACTTGATTGATACCGCGTCTGCTCGATTAAAAATAAACACAATCGATTGGACTGTACGCAAGAGTCATATTGTGGACATTATCAGTAAGTTTACCAAAATACCTGCAGAACAAATTGGCTCAGAGAGTACCAAGACCTTGGTGAACCTAGAAGAAACTGTCAAGACAAAACTATACGGACAAGATAGTGTAGTTGATACTGTGTTGGAAAAAATCTATGTTGCTAGAGCTGGACTAAAAAGTCTCAACAAGCCAATTGGTAACTTCTTGTTCTTGGGCCCAACAGGTACAGGTAAAACTGAATTGGCCAAACTGTTGGCTGAAGGCATGGGCATGAAACTGATTCGTTACGACATGAGTGAGTTCCAGGAAAAGCACAGTGCCAGTAAACTGATTGGTGCTCCTCCCGGATATGTGGGCTACGACGATAGTAACCTGGGTGGTGGCATGTTGATCAGCGACATTGAAAAGAATCCCAACTGTATTATCTTGTTTGATGAAATTGAAAAAGCACATCCAGATGTGACCAACATCTTGTTGCAATTGATGGATGAAGGCACTATTACATCTAGTAACGGCAAGAAAGCTGATGCACGTAATGCAGTTATTATACTGACCAGTAACCTGGGTGCTAGTGACAACGAACGTAATACCATTGGCTTTAGCACACAACTAGAGAAAACGGACGAGGATGACAAAGCAGTCAAAGACTTCTTCAAGCCCGAGTTCCGCAATCGACTGGACGGCATCTGTAAGTTTAATCGACTGGACCAAGTGAGCATTAAAAAGATTGTGCTCAAGTTCATTGCCGAAGTAAATGAATTACTAAGTGAGAAATCAATCAAGATTGTCTTGACCGAAGCCGCAGTGGATCACTTGGCCGAAATCGGATACGACAGTAAAATGGGCGCAAGACCCCTGGCACGCAAGATCAATGATCTTATCAAGGTGCCATTAAGCAAGAAAATCTTGTTTGACAACATTCCTGCAAACACCATTATAGAAGTGGGTTACGAGAATTTGGAATTTTCGTTTACTGCACAAGGCACTTACTCAAACACATCACCAACAATAGACGCAAATGGCTACATCGTTCTGGACACAATTCAATCCTAAGATAAAACAACGCGAAACTGTCAAGCGATACTTCAATCGCTATTTGTATAAAATAGTAGTAGACGCACCGGGTGCAAGAAGTATCCTTGACAATTCTGTATCAATTGAATATTCAATATCTAAGCAAATGCATGAGTTGAAACGTCTAGTACGTTTTAACGAATCGTACTGGGAAAGAAAAATACAACAACTAAAAACAGCCGATGTTGATCAATTGACACGTCTTAGAACCCTCAAGCAAGGCAATCCCAATCTAAAATTTAGAGTGGAAGAGCCTAGAATACAAATTTATGCCGACACCGAACAGGAACTAACAAATCTAGCAAGTTATTTAAAACCATATAGCCAAACAGTTACCGAAATATATGCCCCCAAAGACAACACAGTTGACTTGCTCAACGGTGATGCTATAATTAGACGCAGGGACAACGGATATCGATATCGAGTAAATTTTAGGGATACCACGATAGATCCCGATATCAAAGCAAACTTGCTCACATACCTAGACAATTTGACCAGTGCCGAAGTGCTGGTGCCCAAAAATGTACACCGCATGTTGACCCGTCCGGGAAAGTATATTTGGAGCATGTACATATACTCAAATGATCTAGCGTTAAACAGTTTTATTGAACTTATCTGTCCGGGCATAATAGCAAAAAATCACGAGCTGGTGGTACAACCCACTAAATAATAGCATATTATCAAGGAGCCGCTGAATGGCTAAAATCATAAAGCAAACAATCTTAATAGAGCTAAGTCAATTGGTCAAGGACGATGCCCCACTAGGCATGAATGCAGTCAACACCGACTTGTTGACCAGTCTCGAAGCAGTGACACAAGAATTAGTAGGCAATGGAATCATTGTCGAAGTAAGCGAACTCAAACAATAAAGGAACTTCAATGAGTGATAAAAAAGTAAGTCAGCAAAGTGCTGTCGATCTAATCAAGGCAGCAGCCGCTAAACAAAAAGCTCAGGCAGCATCAGCTCCTCAAGCGCAACAACAGGGTACACCTTACGACTTTAAGAAAGTACACTTACACATTGGTATTCCTTGCTACGGTGGCATGGTATCAGAACCCACAATGACCAGCTTCTTGCGTTTTGTGCTATTGGCCAGTCAAGCCGGCCTAAACTGGAGTTTGGATACAATGGTGAATGAGAGTTTAGTGACACGTGCACGTAACAACTTGATGGCCAAGATGATGACCAATACTGCTGCAACTCACTTTATGTTTATTGACGCAGACATTCGCTTCCAACCCGAATCAATCCTGCAAATGATTGCATACGAAAAAGACGTAATTGGTGGCCTGTATCCCAAGAAAGCCTTGCCAGTTAACTATGTTATTAACCTCAAGCCTGAAACAAAAATTCAAGGTGACATCTTTACCGTGGACACCATGGGCACTGGCTTCTTGTTGTTCAAGCGTAACGTATATGAAAAGTTGATTGCTGCACATCCCGAGTGCAAGTATGTGGACGATGTGGGCTTGGGCAAACAGTACGAGCCCATGATGTACTCAATCTTTGACTGCAAGATTGATGAAAAAGGACACTATCTTTCAGAGGACTGGTTGTTCTGTAGACGTTGGCAAGAACTGGGTGGCGAGATTTGGGCGCACAGCAAGGTGTTGTTGAATCACGTGGGCCACTACGAGTACGCCGGAGACTTGGATAAACTCAAGATCATGGAACGTGGTAGCATGGGCATCATTGAGGACACACTTAGTGCACAGGGTGCCAAGATTGACAAGCCGCTAGAGGCCAAACCCGAACCAGCAACTGCTTAAACACCGGCCCCGTAAGGGGCTTTTTACATTGTGCAGTTAGCACCCCAGGTGGTAAATATAGTAATATATCTCGGATCACCTCATGTTTCTAAACGAACTTTCAGAACCGCAGTTGCTGGTAATATACCCAGGACGCTTTCAGCCTTTTCACAAAGGACACCACGCAGTATTTGAATGGCTTAGTGGCAAATTTGGACGCAATAATGTGTTCATTGCCACCAGCAACAAAGTAGATCCACCGCGAAGCCCGTTTAGTTTTGCAGAGAAAGCCTACTTTATGCAGTTGACTGGGGTGCCTATGGATCGCATAGTACAAGCCACAAGCCCGTACAATATATCAAATGTGCTAAGTGGCGGACAAGTCGCGGTACAGGATCCCAACAATACTGTAGTGATATTTGCCATCAGCGAAAAGGACATGGAGGAAGATCCCAGATTTGGTCCTAACAGTTTTACCAAGAAAGATGGCAGTCCGGCCTACTTACAAAAATTGGGCAACATCAAGCAGACCGAGAACATGACTCAACATGCTTATATTATGACAGTGCCCACATTTGATTTTAATGTGTTGGGTCAACCCATGCGTTCGGGCACCGAGCTGAGAGAGATGTATACCAATGCAGATACCAAAACAAGACAGTCCATTATCAAGGACCTGTTTGGCACTTATACTCCCGAAGCCGAAAAGATCATGAATACGCACCTGCCCAATCCCGCAGATGCAGAACCGGTCGCGGCACCCAAGTTAGCAAAGACCACTAAACTAAAAGCAGTTCCAAAATCCAAGGTCACAGTCAAAGAAGCAGTATTGCCCACCGACGCTCCACCAGGATCGGCTCCACAGACTGCAACTGCTCCACAGGCACAAGCCACTGATACTGCACAGGCCCGAGCAGCTGCTCAAGCACTACAAAAAGGACTGGCCAAGTATCAACAACTGTATCCCAATACCGATCATGGCTTTGCTACCGGATTTATTGATCACATTGCGCCCGATGGTACCATTGTAGTTGCCGGCGACAACAGTCCACAAAAAATCAAAGCACTATTGGCGCAGGGCGGTGGAGCACAGTTTCGAGTTGTCAACCAAGAGCAGTTGCAAATAGCACAACAACGTCCACAAATTAGAACCATGCCAGAATCTGGTATGGCAAAAGAGGCAACTGGTGATTCTAAGTTTGACACCATGATGGGCAAGATAACAGATCCCAAGAATGTTAAAGATACTGTGCCTAATGCAGACTATTCTAATAGATTAAATTCTATCACTCCACAACAAAGAGTTAACCAAGCCGCACATGCTGTCACACAAAGAGATATTATTGAAAACGACGAGCATGTGATTGGTATGCTAATAGACAAACTCATAGGCGGCAGAGTTGGCAGAGAACCATACGACCAATACAGCTGGGATTTTAAAGGTCAAAGATTTAAAACTCCGGCCGGCAACTATTATAAATGGAATGCCAGTTCCGAGATGGCACAATTTTATTATGTAGATGCACACCACAAGCCACAAAGTTTTTCAATCGCTTATAGTATGAATGCTGGTGGATTTGATCTTGGAGAAATTTATCATGCCAGCGACTCAGATATCCCAGAACTTGCAAAAGAGTTTGGTAGAGAACATCCCGAGTTTAAACCACGTGCCCGGGGTCCAATAGATGACCTAAACGAATTTTCTCGTGACGTAGCAGAAACTACCAGGGATAAGCCTTTTGACCGCATGATGAAAACTATTAAAACGGGCACCAAAAAACAAGCCACTGCAGATAGACGCGAACAAAAACGGCAAGACCAAGAAAGAACAAGAGCCGCTATTGACAATATGTTTGGCAGTAGCATGAATCAATTTAAAAATTTAAAAATTAAAGAGCAAGGTGTGGCGGAAGGTTCATCACAATCACGACTACAACCAGGAACTCAAGTAATGTTATGGTTGGGTCCAAGAGACATGCTACCAAATCCACCGCGAGATGATAAACGGTATTGGGACCGAGGTGTAGTAGTTGATGAGCCAGAAATGATGACTGGAAGTTGGCAAGTTTTAGTAAAATCAGA
>Ga0007828_1000205_pt1 | contig 16514 bp, 9 predicted proteins | sample CryBogCBE16Oct07_FD_71232 | JGI IMG/M metagenome (GOLD analysis project Ga0007828, IMG submission 71232) | Freshwater microbial communities from Crystal Bog, Wisconsin, USA - CBE16Oct07 | ecosystem: Environmental > Aquatic > Freshwater > Lake | place: Crystal Bog, Wisconsin, USA | collected...
CGCTGATTGCCACCGTGGAAATATAAACGGCATCCACGGACAGAAAAGAATGTGGGCTATTTACAAACTGGATGAGCTAGACGCCTTGGCTCTCACCATAGAACGCCTGCTCACCGATTAAATCATTGCTTTCTCACGCAGTTTCTTCAGGTTGATGTTCTTTAGTTTTGCAACTTCAGCTTCTTTCAACCTATTGATCTTTTCTTCTTTCTCCTCAGCTGTGTACTTTGTACTGTTGCTGATTTGATTGATCGACGTACGGATAGTGGCCAGATCTTTGGCAATCCTATCGATACCCTTATGCATACCCAACCTAGCTTTGTTCTCGGGTTGTTCCATAAACTCCTTGGCTTCTGATGGACTGCGTTTAAGGATATCACTGTACGTTGCTGCAGCACGATCCACTTCATCTCTGAGTGTGTAGAAGTCCTTCTTGTATCCTGTCTCAAAGTCCTTGGCCACGAATCCACTGGTTCCAGGTAGAGCAGTCAGCATCTCACGCATCGTCATCTCGGGGCGTGGTGAATTGGGATCACTGTGCAGGATCTGATTGGTGGTTAGCAAGAACAATCCACCCACAGAACCAAACATGCCACGAATCAAATGGTCAGCATTGATTGGGCTGATTGCTCCAGTATCACCCAGCAATTTAGCAAACTCGGATGTGCTGTCGTTAAACTGCCTAGATGTATCCAGCTGTTCCTGCCACTTACCAATCAATGGTTTACCTTGGAAGAAGTCATAGTTCACTTGCACTTCTAACAACGGCTTGACCGCTTGTGGGATGGGTGTTGGGCTCAGGATTGAATTGGCCAAAGCTGACTTCATTGAATCCCTAAACTTACGACCATCCTCTGTACCATTATCAGACATCAACAGATACATATGCTCTGTCAATATTTTAGGCAGAGTAAATAGATCCGTTCTAAGCGGGATGCTCAATCCACCAGTTCCTGGGATCATCAACAAACGGTCCCGTACCGTGGCAGGCTTCTTCAGATAATCATCGTCGTCACCGTTCATCATTGCATAGATCAACGATAGAGCCATAACAGAAGCCGTTGTAGCAGCCAATGTCTTCATTGCAGCATCTCTCTCTTGTGGAGAGATCCCTTGTCCAGAAATTGTTTTAACCGCTACGCTTTGAGCAGCGATATAAGCATTAAAGAATGGAATAGTCTGACCAGCTAGGATCAGCATCTTAGAACTACCACGCTTGCGGAAGTTAATGATCTCAAATGCTTTTTCTAAAGCCTCACCCTTGGACAATCCTTGGGCCATAGCAGCTTCATAAACAGCTTGACGCACAGCGTTATCAGACGCCATTGAGATATGCTCTAGCTTTTCTTTGACCTTACCCAATAGTCCAGGAGGAGCTTTGATACCGGCGTACACTTCGGCGTCCATACGAGCAGCTGTTGCGCTGTAGTCACGTACACCGACCACACCATACTTCTTCAGCTCATCGAACGTGGTGCTCTTGTTCATCAATGTCTTGACGAATTCTTTTACAGCACGAGCTGGAATGGACAAAGCATATTGAGGCTTCAATCCGGAGGAGAATATCGCAGCAAACGAATCCTGTGGTACCTGGCTCACAGAGAACAAAGGATACATCACTACAGACTTACGAAGCACGTCGGAGATCTTTGAGAAGTACTTAACGGTAGGAATAGCTATGGATTCCAATCCGGTGAATGCCTCAACAAACAAAGGATCGACCATATCGTAGTGCTCAAGCTTACCGTCACGCCACACCTTAACAGCATTCATGCCACGCTTTGGCTCTGGTACCTTAGTTGCCAAACCAGATGCAACAGAAGCATCAATCAAGGACAGCGCAGATTTATTGCGAATAGAACGGTTTATAGCATACTGCGTCCAACGTACCATGTTGTCAAACACATCGTGAACTGGCTGCTTAGAACCATGCATCTTTCTTTCTTTAGCTTGAACTTGTAAGCCAGGAACAAAATCTTTTGGACCTTGATTTAATTCAATCTGATCTTCACGATAGAAAGGTACATAGTCAATGTTGGATAAAAGTATGTCCGCCTCTTCTGGGGTCCACAATCCACTGTCAACCAACACTTTACTAGTGTTGTTACGCATTCCATTCCAGATGTCTACGATCTTATTCAACTCTGGCATTGTCTTGAATAATTTCAATCCAGCATCGATTTCGTGATCTTCTAAGTGAACGTATTTTTGATCTTTCTTTTTAGCAGTTTTGTTGTAATCTTGGATAGACTTTAAACGTTTTGCTTCAAATGCAGTGTGTGCAATTAACTCTGCTTGTTCTTTTGTTAAGCCATGCTTTTTAGCCATAGCATCCAATTGACTAGCAATAGCAATAATATTGTCTTTATCCTTTATTGCCTTCCATTTGTACGTATCTTTTTCATAAATAAGATTGCCGTCCATCAAGAAACGATTACCCAAACCATCTGCGTGTACAGTTTGACTTTGCGAAATGTGTAAAAGTGTTTTGATCTTATTGGGAATAGCAGCACCTGACGCTTCTATAGCACGACGGATATTGTTATTCAATGCAGAATCGGTAGCAAATACTTTGGTTGAAAACTTGTCGTAGAACTTTTGGAAAGAATTCTTCGCCACCGCAGTTTTATTGGGTATCTTACTGAATTCTTTATATGAATCTTTTAAGCTTTGAACATAACCCTTTGGTGGTGCCTCCACCTTTCTGCCCATTTTCTCAATCGTATCTAATGCCTCTTTACCAGTTTTAGTCGGTGCTGTTGATGCAAAAACAATTTGCTTTGGCTTGATATTAATGTTGGGCAACTTGGTTCCGGTTGGAGTACCAAGCACATACCCTTTCTTTTCAACTTCTGTAGCCAAATCAAATGCGGGCGTTTCAAACATTTCTGATGAAACAGAAATTAATTTTTCCAATACGCTTTCATACGCAGGACTAATTCCAATTAAGCGTCCTACATACTCAACCAGTTTGGTAAACGCTGACTTCTCGCCAACTTTGATCGTAGCAAAGTATTCCTGTACCAACTTGTTAGATAGCCCCATCGTAATGAATTCAGGACGATAGGTTGGCCCTGGTGCCTTACCATACTGCCTAAATGCATAATTGATTCGATTGATCGCTTGCGATGACAATTTGCCAGGTATATTTTTATCAATATCAAACCTGGCCTTAGCTATTTGATACAGCTCTTCAATAGCTTTAACCTGTGGATTATCACTTTCCAATACCAAGTACTCAGCCAATGAAGCTACGTGGATTAATTCATGCGCTAACGTTTCATAGTTTGCAGTATTTTCGTTTAACCGCAAATCAAAACGCAAATTCTTACCAGCACTTCTTACATCTTTAACATGCCCTAATTCATTGCGAGGAAGATTCTCAAACGCAAAAGACATGGGAACACCACGTTTATCAAACTCGATAACACGATCCCTAACCTTCTCCATGATTTCTTTAATGAAAGCATTTGGAGCACGGTCTGCTGCATAGGTTGCAGCCTCTGCCATAGTAGCACCCTTCAAATCTTTTTTCATTTGATTGATGGTGGGCTCAGGTATTTCAAAGTAAGTATCTTTTAGCGAATCAAACAACTGATCTAACGGCATGCGCTTGGTCAAATCTGGTTCTAAAGTTTGCTTTTTAGCCAAGCCTGCCAAGCGACTTAAACCATAACCAGCTTGTCGTGGATCTTTTGTTTCACGGAAAAAATCAAATACTTTCTTTTCGTTTGGTTGCAATCCATTAGATATTGCATCCATCTGTGGGATACTTAATCCTTGGTTTATTGCATGCGTGTAAACCGTAGATGCATCAGCAACAGTTTTTCTTACATCATAATTCCCAGCGCCATCAAGCTTAGACATTTCTGGTGCAGCTGCAACCAATCCACTAATGGCTTTTTTGGCTTCAGGATCACGAGCTTGTTCATGTGTAGCAATAATTGGATCGTGTCCATATGCTTTGTACAACAATGCATTGCGCAAACGATTGCGTGCAGTTTCTGTAACTTCACCCGTTGTAGGATGAATTAAATCCCCATGCTCGGTACGGGGCAGTTGACTTACAAATTCTTGTGTAGCCGTATTACTTAATGAGCCATCTGTCTTGTAGCTCATCTTGTCTGGGTCAATATGCTGTGCGTCTCTCTGAGCTTGTTCCAATGGCTTAACGTTCAGTCCCGATACCAAATCAGGAGTCATCACACGCTTAGGCATTACACGAACCAATACTGGTTCCTGCATCTTAGCTATTGCGTCTTTGTCGATACCGTGCGTGTCATCTTGTAAAAGCTTATCCTTGTAATCTGTTGCATTACCTTTGGAGTAGGCTTCCTGAATTCCAGCCACTCGACCATTTCCTGCCACGGGTCGAATTGCGGTGTTCGCCATGTTTGAATACTCGGCATTTGGCGTCCCATCTGCTTTCTGACTTGGTGTCAAAGCACCTGCTTCAACTACTGCGTACTGTACCGGAACAAATTTACCGTTTTCTGAAATTGCATGGGTAATTTCCCCCATGTGTTGTTCTGGCAACTTGATATCGCTGGTTACCACAGGAGCGCCAGTACCAAACAAATCATGTTTGCTCAACTGATCGTAATCAGGATTGGTCGCTACAGAATTGACCTGGTCCATGTGCGTAGCTGTATCACGCTGACGATCTACAAACGCCTCTTCTGCACCCTTGGCAGGGTTGGTATGGTAGTTAGCCATGTCAGGCGTATCGTATTCTGGCAATGTCTTGGCTGCTTCTGTCTTAGCTGCACCCTTCTCAACAACCCGACCTACCGCACCAAGAGGAGCTAGCTTAGCCACCTCAAATGCTGTCTGTCCATATTCACGCATGGCGTCATCATCGGTCAACGATAAGCCAGCTTGTGCACGCTCAAGCGCTTGCTGTGCCACCTCAGCAGGGATCTCAGCCAAAGCACCCTTAGCCGTACCCATGGCCAGTGTTTTAGCCAATCCTTCTTTAGCCAGCTTCTCAGCTGCAGCACGTTTTACTTCATAGGTTGTACCTTTGTAAATCATGTTGCTGACATCTTTACCAAAGATCGCACCAGCCAATGATTTACCCATAGGTATAAACGTCTCAGCTACATCTAATGCGGCTTGTGGAATAGCGGCCAATGCAGCACTTATACGGCTAACATCTACCGGTTTACCAGCATTGCGTTGCTCTTCTGCTTGACGCTCAATGTTTCCACCATACTGTTGCATGAAGGAACTACCGAATACGCCACCTAAACCGGCCACAGGAGCGAGTTCAGGAGCGCCTAGGGCAGTAGCAGCCATCGCAGCGCCACGGCCTGCAGCGGACGCCTGAGCGATTTGTGGGGCCTGTTCAGCTAGAGCGCCTGGGATTTGTTTGATGTATTCGCCAACAGCAGGCAATAGCCCGCTCTCTTCAAACTTTTGTTGTACCTTCTTAAAGCTTTCGCCTTCACCAAGACGCTTGGCAATATCTTCCTGTCGGGCTTTGGATGCTTCAGCGGCTTCATTACCACCAAGAACAGATTGTGCAGCAGTAATGTCAGACGACAGCATGGACTCAGCTCCACGCTGTAAGTCAGCCATCAATCCGGATTTAGGTGGCTTGGGAGCAGGTGGCTCAGGAGGAGCCTCGTACATATTCCATGGACCACTAGCCGCATAGTCTTCCCAAGGTGCTGACGCCATATCTTATACCTTTTCCCAGTTGGCCTGATTAGAAGGCTCTCCACCCTTAAATCTAAATCCACGAACAACATCACCAACTTTTGGAGGAGGCGGTGCGTTTTCAGTTTGATATCTTTTCTTCAACGTCTCAGTTACCCACTTCAACTGTTCAGCTGCATCGGCATCTGTTGTTGCCAAAGGTCCTAGCGATTTGCTCAACTGTGATAACTCAGACAATCCCATCTTATCAGAACGTCCTGTCTTGATTCCATATGCCGCATTCAACCGATCAGCATAAGTCATATCCTTATACTTAGGATCTTCACGCAATGCTACTTCAATTTCTTGTGGTGTCAATTCACGGTGAGCATCAGCTGCCGCTTGCGACATTTGGTGAATCTTAATCTGAGTAGCAGATGCCAATTGCTGTACAGCCATTTGACTAGCAGCACGCATGGCTTCAACTTCTTTAGCGCTCTTGGCTCTTGACTCATCACCAACCAACGATGTTGCAGTTCTTGATGCAACATCATTTGCTTTAGATAAGTTCTCAGAAACATTCTTACCATGTTGGATAGCCTCAGCTCTGCGCTGTTGTTCGATCGGTGACTTGATACTATTGATCAATTCCATTTGCTTGAGAACGTTTTCTCTATAAGCATTCTCATTGGCTTGTGCGGCAGGTGCTCCGCCAGCATATCCACCAGTGACGATACCTGTCAACAATGATTGGAACTTATCCATAGCATGGGTCTTGTTCCATTCTTGCATTTGCTTTTCCATAAGATCAGCACGACGCATAGCATCTTGACCAGCAGGAGTATCGTAACCAAATGCTTTAGCCAAATCCATCTCACGTTGAATTTCAACTTTAGCGTCTGGTTCAGCCATTGCCTTTTCAGCTGTTTTCATGGCCAATGATTTCTGTTCAGCTGCTGTTTCAGTAGCTGGTTTGTTGGCAACCGCACCAGGCAATGAAGCGCTTAATGCTTGAACAATCTTTGTTGGATCACCGCCGGTAGGTGTTGTACGTGGAATGTTATTCAAGCCAGCACCAGGTGGCTTTGCCACAGGAGCCGCAGGAGCAGCTGGAGCGGGTGGCGCCACATTAGGTGTTGGTGTAACGGTTGGTGCAGCAGCTTGCACTGGTTGTGCTTTAGCGGCTTGTGCTGCAGCTGCATCTTCATCTGTTAAAGGAAGAGTACTTCTTTCAAACTTAGGAACAGGTGGATTAATCGTGTTCAGAATATTAGAAATGCTGAACGGATCCTTATAGGATGTCAACGGTGGTTGATTGTGCATTCTTACATCACGTTCTGCATACGTTTCTTGACGTGGAGCAGGAGGTGTGAAATTGCTGATCACTGCATCAATTGCCAACTGTCTTTGTCTGTCGTATTCAGCAGGTGTTAAGGATGTATGCTCGGGTGTTTCAGCAGGCATAGCAGCATTGACAGCAGCCAACGCATCGGCTTTTCCGCCTTCATCAAATCCCAGCACGCCACCGCCATGAGCAAACTTAAACATATGGCTAGGAGCTGCAGCAGCTAAACCACCATGAGCCATAGGACGTGGTGCAGCGGGGCCTTGTGCTACCGCTTGGGGCATTGCAGGACCGGGCATTTGTGGTGCGGCAGCTGCTATACCTGCAGGAGCTGGCTGTCCTTGTGGAGTCATCACAGGCTGAGGACCAGCAGGCATAGGTGCACCCATTACGGGAGCACCAATAGGAGCCATGCCAGTGATCTGCATACCCAGCTTCTGGGCCATCTTCTGTAGGTCCATCAAGCCGGCTTTCTGCTGTACTTGCTGGGCTACTGTGGGCATGGGCCTGTTTTGTTCAGCTTGCTTATCAGCTTCTAAACCCAAGCGCTTTTGCTGTTCTAACAACGCCAAGAGCTGTTCATCAGGCTTAGATCCCTTGCCTTCTTTGTATGCTTCAACAGCAGAATCAGGCATGTACTGCATATCTTTTTCGTCTTGATAGATACTCATATCAGTTCCTTATTTAATGCCTAATTGTGCCAAGGCATCGGCCAAAGAGATCGATGTGTTTAACGCACCAGAAATATTACTCAATGTGGATGTATTGGGAACAACAGCCTGAGTAGAAATTGGCAAGTTAGAAAGCATGCTCTGCTCAAACTGAAGCTGTTGATATGGATACAACGCTTGCTGGTTGAACTGATTCTGAGCAGCTGTATCTGCAGCCTGCTGCAGACCCTGTTGTGTAGCACCTGCAGTACCGAGCGCATTAAGACTTTGTAATCCAAAGTTAGCAGATGCTTGGTTAGCAGCTTGTTGATTTTGCTGCGCAGTAAGAGCATTCTGTTGCTCTTGGTTAAATTGACCCATAGCTTGGTTATAAGCAGTGTTATAACCGGTTCCGATGATATCAGCTTGTTTAGCCAACAAGTTACCTTCACCAATACCTTGGGCTACAGCTTGTCTTGATCCACCAAATGCGCCTTGTTTTGTCAAGTTACCAAACAATCCTTGTTGATCAATTTGCGATTGATAAGCCAAATCATTTAACTGTGGCTGAAGGGATTGCTGTAAATATGGATTCATGTATTGACCGGCAATACCTGTATTACCAGTATTCAACTGCATGGGTTGACCAAACGTTCCTGTGTTTCCTTGAGCAGCCTGGCTAATCAAAGATGTCTCAGCAGGTGTGTTTACATTAGGCATAGCTGGTGCGCCTTGGTTAGACCATGTACCAGTTTGGAACTGTACAGGAGGAGCACCAGTGTTAGCCAAAGCAGACAAGCCAGCAAACTGTTGGTTCTGAAGGGCAGATGGACCAGCAGTCAATTCACCCTGGTACACGGGCATAGGCGTATTTGCTAAAGCCTGAGCGCTTCCTAACATATTTGTTACATAGTCACCAGCCCAGGGAGACAGAGCGTTAACTGTAGAATAGCCAATTGATGGGGTAGTCACACCAGATGATGTGCCTGTTGTTCCTGTGGAAACGGTACTACCTGTTGTACCCGAATATCCTTTGATATCAGATATACCACCAGCGTTAAAAGCCACTGCGCCACCGTTAGCATAAGCAGATCCGCCTGCTAAGAATTTGTCAGGATTGATTTCCTTACCTTGCTTTTTAGTACCGGTACGGGCCATGCGTACTTTATCCATCATCTGGTAAAGCTTTTTAGCGCCTGCATCAGAGTTACCGTTACCAAGGTGGGATACCACGTCAGCAGGGATTACAAACTCACCGTGGCTCAGCTTAGCTGGTTCTACACCATCAATAGAGCTAGGAATTTCATCGGCCATACCATCGGTAGTACCTTGTAAATATCTTGGTTGCATGGGTGTCGCTCCTCCATGAGCATAGTGTAAGTCCATCAATCCACCTTTGGCGCCGTACGTGGTATCACCACCGCCAGAAGAAGCATCGCTAGTGCCAGCATTGTATTGAGCAATGTCAGCAGCGATCGCATTGGGATCAGCGTGAGCGGTAGATACAGCAGCGGCCACGGCAGCAGGATCATTTAAATCAATTCCAGAATTTGCAACATAGTTGGCAAAGTCGTTATAGGAATAATTGGTGTACGCAGGAGCAGCACTAGAAGTTGAGTTATCAACAGCAGTATTAGATGAAGCAGTGTTAGCTGTATTGTCAGCTCCGTGACCAACAATATTGTTTACAAAGTTACTGAAATTTGCAGTATTGGCAGCAGCTATTCCTGTGTTATCCGCAGCATTATTTGCAGTAGAAGATACAGAACCTAAACCGGTATTTGTATTATTAACTGGAGCAGTGTATCCAGGAATATTAATGCCTTGGCTAGCAAGCGTTCCCAAATCAACACCCTTAAACATGCTGGATACATCGTTGGCATTGATTCCTTGGGCCGTCAATAGTTTATTAATACCAGCAATGTCATTAGACTTGTACATATCTGTCAACGTTTGCACTGGAGCTGTATAGCCAGGAACGTTAATACCTTGCTGGCTTAACTGATACAAGTCAATACCAGGAAACATCTTTTGTACTTGATCAGTCGTCAAATTCTGAGCTTTAGCAATTGCATTGATGTTTGCTATATCAGCTGGTGTAGCAGAGGAATAATCTTTTGCTAACAAACCTGTTAACAATGGACTTGCCGTTGCTCCGCTACCCAAATATCCTTTGGTTGCCAAGTCATTCAATGTTGCCGTATCCAATCCAAAGTTTTGTAAACTCTGAAGCGTAACATTATTTTTAGCAGCTAAAGCAGCAACAGCAGATGGTGATTGACCTGCTTTATAAGCAGATACAACTTGAGCCAATGGATCAACCGCTTGATATACTTTGTTTATAGCATCTTGTGTCCATCCAGTTGCATAGCCTGCACCTTTTACAATATTTGGCAGTTGGCTGGTAGTAATACCTTTGCTATCCATATATTGCGCAAGTTCAACTTGCATTTGATTAACAGATGCAGGATCAGTTTTACCAGCATACTTCTGAACAATATTTCCCATATCTGCTTGTTCTTGCAAACGTGTCTTTTCAGCATTAGCAGCCGCAAGTTGTTGTGCAGCCTGTGCTTTTGCATCGGCAAGCGCTTTAGCAGCAGCATCTTGTTGCGCCTTTAATGCAGCATCAGCAGCGGCTTTTTGTTGGGCTAACTGTTGTTCATATGCAGCTTGGGCCTTGGCAGCGGCATCTGTTGCCGTAGAACCAGGAGTCAATGTAACATTTTGTCCTGGGGTAATACTTGCACCTGTACTAGAACCAGAAGTATAACCAGGGCTTGATCTGTCAATGACTGCAGGTAAACCAGCGTTATTGGCAGATGTAACTGGCGTATTACCAGCTGCCGTTTGGTTAACCCAAGGCATGGCAAAACCAGCGACAGGTCCTTGTGCGGCAGCTCGTGCGGCAGCTTGTTGTTGGGCGGCAGCTATGATGTCAGCAGCTTGTGATGCAGAGCCAGCTTTAGCATTGGCCACGGCGGTAGCATCAGAAGGGTTTACATACTGTGTATCTGTAAAATACTGTTGGCTTTGATTAGGGGAAACAGCAGCATTTACCTGATTCCTAATTGCCTGAAGCTTAGGAATGCTACCTTGATATGCACCAGTGGTTACATTGTTTCCGCCTGTCAAAGCAGCTAACCCAGCAAGTGCTGCAATGCTACCTGAATTGGAAGAAGCAAAGTTAGCAAAATCTTTAGCTGTAACATTACCTGATGCTATCTTACTAATCAAACTACTAAGAGAGTCCGCAGATGAACTGGTAGAAGTTGATGCTGGCGTGGAACTAGCAGGCGTTGTAGCTGTACCGGTAGTGGCAGCATTGTTAAAGTCCGTAGCATTAGAATCAGTAATATTACCTGCTTCATCAGCTACTTTATAAGAACCATCAGACATCTGCATGTACGTATTGCCATTAAGCGTGTACTGCTTAGCAACAATAGGTGTATTTGATGTGCTTTGTTTGCCCGCTTGGGCATTGTTAAAATCTGTGGCATTAGAAGAAGAAATGTTTCCAGCTTCATCTATTACCTGATAAGTGCCATCAGACATCTTATTATAGGTATTACCATTTAACGTGGCTTGGCTGACAACAGTTGGCTTTGAACTTGAACTGGAAGAACTTGATGAATCAGTAGGTCCAGTGGAACTGATTACGTCACCTGAATATGAATCAACGGTCTGGGTTGATCCATCTGAATAGGTATATGTTGTAGTCCCATCACCATTGTCTTGAACATCTGTTTGGTAAGCCATGTCAGCCTCTCGAATTTAATAGTTGAACGAGGTCATTGATAGACCCGCCACTCCTAGCATTAATTGTAGTATCTTGTACAGGATTTAGCGAATTTACTTGGTCAAATAGCTTGGCCAAATCTATTTCGTTCATCTTTCCAATTGTTGCTGATGGAGCTTTTACAGTAGGCATACTGGGTAATGCCAAAGGATTGGTAACTGTTTGACCTGAAGCATTCATTGGACCAGTAGGAACAGCCAAAGGATTTACTGTAGTCGATGCCGTATTTGTAGCTGTGTTCGATGCAGGTGTTGTCGATGTATCTACATTTGTTGACGATGTATCGGTATTAGATGCTGTGTTACTGCTGTCGACTGCAGATGAATTGGTCGTTGGTTTGGTGGCCAGAATAGTAGGGTCAATGGTATTAATGACTGTTTTGGTCAAATTCAATACCTTTGGATCTACTGCTCCAGTAATGTTATTCAAAGCACTGACAACGCCAGCCATGTCGCCTTTTTGGTAAGCGGTGTAGGCATTGGCTACGCTGAGAGCGGTTTTAACGTCAGAGCTGGCATCAGCAATCTGAGCAATACTACTGAGCATTCCAGCTACGTTACCAGTCTGTACAGCATTAACAGCGCCTACAGCAGTCTTGGCAGTGGATAGCCCACTGGACAATGTAGCTGGATCAATGCCAGTTACATCACTTAAAGCAGACGAAGCACCGGGTAAACCACTAGCAGCTGTGGCTATATTCAAAGCCGTACCTATATTGATAGGCTTACCACTAGCTAATGATTGAGCAGCATTTACCCCAGCAATAATAGGAGCAGCTCCAGGAATCATGACAGAAGCCACAGATTCAATCAAAGGAATGCTATTGGCAATACTACCAAAGAAGCCACCACCACCGGTTGTCCTGGACGGAGCTGTTACGCCTGACTGGTAATAACTATTAATATCTGCATCGCTCATGCCTGCCGCTTTAGCATTGGCTATAGCATCTTGTACACCAGGATCGGTAGCAGGATCCCTGCCATTCATTACAGCATCAACGGTCTTTTGATAGACAAGCAGGACTGGACTTGATGCTGGCATTAAACCGCCTCCCCACCACTAATGGTAATGGTCAATCCAGTGTTAGATGCTTTTGCAGATATGAAAGAACTCGTGGGTAAAACCTGTACCCCAACATAGGAAAAAGTACTATTTGCCGCTACTGTCTGAGAATAGAACAAAGCATTTTGTGTTCCTGCGCTAAACGTGGCCGGCACAATATGCAAGTTAAACGTAAGCGATCCACCTGTAGTATTACAAACATCGATCTGTTTTAAGTACGTACGGGTAGGCGTATTTGGATTGGTGGGTACGGTATACAGCGTAGCATAGCTGGTCGTTAAAGCAGCCTGCGCAATCTGTACTGGCGTGACGTTCTGATAATTAGCCATTAAACCCCCAACCAAATCAATGTTTGATTAGTCGATACTTGATTGCTAATCACTTGATTTACATTATCATTACTCGTAAAGTACAAACGTAATACTTTAGTTAAAGTGTCAATGTATGCTTGATCATATTGCTTAGGAGGCAATGGTAAGTTAGGAGATACATTAATGACTGGAATGCTCATGTGTTACCCCTTCTACCATCTTGTTGTAGATCAATCCTAGGCGTACCCAACTGCCACTGTAGATTCAGCTGATTGCCTTCAATCTGGAATATCATCTGGCGTCCACGAACACGGATAAATACCTGTCCTGTAAACTGCTCAATGGGCGCTGTAGCCGTTCTATTGATCGTGGCTATATTTGTACCACCTTCTGATTGTGGCACGTTATAGCCCGATCCTGAGTTCTGCATAGGGATCAAAGTCATGGTGACTTGGGGATTGGATGCCGTTGATTTTCTAAACGTCACGTCAGGAAGAATACGTCTAACAAATCCAAAATGATCTCCATCTTGGATATCAAATTCTGCTGACTGGATATAAGAATCCATAGCATTATCTGTACCAGTTGTGTTGTCGTTTAATCCATACTCATGGTATACAAGCGTATTGTTATACGTCGCAGCGATAGGATAGGTCAATTCTGTAGAATCAATCCAAGCTGTTCTACCCATTTGTCCGTAATACCAAATGTCATCTTGATAGTTGTATACAACATAGCTATCAATAGAAGTACTATTTGAAGAGCAATAGAACCACCATACTTCATTGAATCCTTCATTGGTTCCAGAGAATATCTGTTGACTTTGTGATAGATTGATATTGGCAAAGATGTACTCACGCAAGTCACAGCGCAGTGTAGAAGTCGTACCGTTGTACTTGTAGAACTTGTCAATACCCATCCAATACGTAGTACCAGCCGCTAACACAGCAGCATTCTGACTAAGTATAGAAATATTATCTCCAACAATATTAGAACCCCAAACTCCAGGAGTTCCTATATATTGGAAGGAATATACTGATGTATCTGTAAATACAATAATCTCTTGCCTATTTTGTACACAACTGATGATCTGGGAACCACGTGATAACCTAATGTCACCCGCTTGATTGGTTGCCGCAGGCGTCCACATGGTCACTGATTCTTGATCTGACCAACGTACAAGCATAGGATCTTGAGTGCTGGTTCCCAAAGCGTTAGTGCCAAATGCAAAGACAAAGCGACTAGCATCGGAGACAAACACAAAATTAGCAATAGTCGGTACATCTGAAGCTCCCGACAAAGTGGAAATGTTAACTGCTGGGCTAGATATACTTGAGCTATAGGCCCAATAATAAATACCACCACCTCTAGGACAGAAGATTAAATCCTGGCCAAAGTTAGACTGGCTCCAAAGTCTCAAGGCTATGGTAGTGGTAACACCTGTACCCCAAGGACCAGCTCCCCATGTTCCAGTTCCCCAACCAAATAATGGGATTTCAATAGCAGGACCTGTATTGATTTGATATGTAGCGGTAACAGTACCACCACCTGGAGATCCAGAGGCATCAGTTGAATTGGCCGTAGCAGTAGCAACAAACGTATAAGTGTTAGCGTTTAAAACTGTAATTTGATATTGTTGATTAAGAACACCAGCAGTGATATTTCCACCTAATCCTGTAGCGCCACTAAATGTTACAAAGTCACCTGTGACTGCGCCATGTGCAGTAGCCGACACTGTAATCGTTGCCTGGCCATTAATTGCCGTAAATGGATTGGTTAAAGTTGCGGTTCCACGTATAGGAGTGATATCAAAATAAGTACCATTTTTACTAATGTAGAACTTTAAATTAGTACCAACTCCAATTAAACTTGTACCATCTAATGCCGCCCAATTGAATAAAGAACGGCAGATACCTAAATAAGTGCCTGTGCTATATGGATACCATCCACCAATCTTTTCTGGGAATCCTTGCCTAAATCTTACATTTTGAGACGCATACCAGCCAGCAGTGATCTGGAAATTAGGGTTGACTGTACCTACCAGTTCAGAGGTATATTGGGTTTGTTCCCGATTAACACCGGGCCTGAATCTGATGGCTTGTAATGGCATGGCTTATTCTCTCATTAGGCGCTTAAAACGGCAAGGGTTTTAGCTGTCAATTGTATGCGTTCGTTAAGCCCAAATAGACCGCCATTGATACGCTTACATAGCCCCTCTTCATTACCTGATTCAGCCAGTTGGTTGCATCCATGCGTAGCCCAAAACCATCCTCCACTCATAGCTGCGTACATGGGCGTTTTAACTAGGTCTGGGTTTCTCACAAAATCCTGACCAAGAGCTTGTCCACAGTGCCAGTAGTTATCGTGAAAGGTAAGCTGGATTGTGCCTCTTCCCCTGTACATGAACCCATCCCCACTTGCCTCATTCCTGTTCCCCCCTCGATTGGCGTAAATTCTGTTGGCAATCTTCTGGGGATTGTGGGCAAAAAGGACGTACTCCTCTGGCTTGAAGTGAGTATGGAAGAGGGCTTGAAGGGTTTCGGCTCGATAGTTGAGGTTTTCTTCCAAAGTTTTGAAATGGTTGCACTCGTGTGAAAGCTGTCCGATAAAGGCGGCCTGCTCTTTGACGGTAAAAATGCTGAACTTTTGGATCGTTGCATTGAGTGGCTCTACCCATTCTGGCCCAATCTGTAGGGCATGAAGTTTTTCTGCGGTTATCATTTCACACCCTCGTTAACAGTCTGCATCATTTCGTTGTATTGACTGATACAGGCGTTGAGTTTGACGATTGCGATGTCCCCTTCGCTGGTGATTGCGTTAATAGCTTTAAGAACCTCTCGTTCAGATTTGGCTCCATCTTCTGTATTTCCTCCGGAAGAGGTGGAATTTGCATCGGCTTGTACGGAACATTGGGAACCGATGTGCAACTCGCCAGCATCAATGCGAGCATCAATACTAGCTTGCTTGGTCTTAATGTCATTTTTAGCCTGCTTCAGTTGGCTGGTGGCTCTTGCGAGCTTGGTGTTGAGTTCGGCTTCTTTAGCCCGAGCTTCACCATTAAGTCGCTCAATTTCTGCTTTATCTTCGTCAACACGTCTTTGATATCCATTTCTGTCTCCCAAAAAATAAACAGATCCTACAATCAAAACCATCCCACCATACTTCAAGATCATGGCGTGAGCTTTTAACATGGGCAAAAACCCAACAAGAAATGACGCTACAAAAGCCACAATCCCTGCTACAAAGGCCAACAAAGTCAGCCAGTAGATCAGGTCACCAAACAACCAGGCAATCATAGCCCCGCCCTTGCTTGCGCCATTCTCTCACGTTCGTGGTCGGCTTCCAAGGTGGGGGGACTCATGGGTGGGGGAGGGGGCGTCCATGAGGGATTTGGGGCCGTCATAATGATTGGTGCAGGCGGTGGGGGTGGAGGCGCCACATAAGCGTCTTTATTTGCCTTGGCCGCGTTCATCATGTTGGTGGCCTCGTTGGTCAAGCCCTTAGTCAAAATACCACCAATACCGCCAACGATAAGTAATACTATATCATTAAGCATCTTGGTGTATGCTTGGTCAATAGGAGCCATCGCCTTGATCGGCTGACTAACAAACGTCACCGAGTACAGAAGAGCCATGACGATAAAAGCTAGGATTAGGGTCACCACTATGATCACAAAGGATCGTACCCTGATCTCTATCTCATCGGCA
>Ga0007828_1000213_pt1 | contig 16185 bp, 47 predicted proteins | sample CryBogCBE16Oct07_FD_71232 | JGI IMG/M metagenome (GOLD analysis project Ga0007828, IMG submission 71232) | Freshwater microbial communities from Crystal Bog, Wisconsin, USA - CBE16Oct07 | ecosystem: Environmental > Aquatic > Freshwater > Lake | place: Crystal Bog, Wisconsin, USA | collected...
ACGTTCAACCTTATACTTTTGTCGGTAATTGTCTTTGACGTCAAAGTATCCGGCATATATGGCTACGCCGTCGTCCTCCCCCGTGTAAAAGTCAATACTTAACTTCACCGCCAGCCGCAAAGCATCGCCGTCATCAGTTAAGGGATTCCAATAATCCTCGCCATTCCATATTGCCTCATCAACTCCATACCGATCATCAAGCGACGAGTCTTTGAGGTTTTGGTATTGAATGGTTGTATAACCTGCCGCCTTCGCCGCATATTCTAGTAATTCAATATCATTCATTCTGATTCTCTTGATAATTTATTCCAACATTCAATTAGTGCTGTTTCTGCGTTTGTGATGTAGTCAGCGTCACACTTAAGACTAATTCTCATACAACAATTCGAATCGTTTAGAGTGCTACATTCTATGTACACCGTCTGCCACGTTTTTCCATAAAATTCAGACGCACCAGTTGCCTCAACTTTGACGGGACTATTACACATCGGGCAAGGTTTTGGTTCAGTCATGTTTGATTCTCCTGTTGCTTTGGTGATGGCGGTTCTAGCTTCATCCCATAAATTTGAATAATCTGCTACATGACCGTTATCAGCCGCTTTACATAAATTCTGCAACGCCTCAACTAACTTCTGATTCAAATCACCCCGCAAATACCAAAGCCTTTCAAAATGCTCTGCCTGTTCATTCGCTTTTTTTAACTCTTCCTGCAAGCGGCGTAGTTCGGCACGCATTTCAGTGTTTACTTGGAATAAAACCCGCAATTCTGTGGCGGCACAAATAAGCTCGTTAGCAAAGCGCAATGCGTCTGGTTGTGTGTTCATTTCGTTACCTCCGGCATAGATGGGTATGTTGATGGGCTAACAATCGTGTTGAGTGATTCTTCTTCCTCACCAAAAAAGTCAATGTCAATATCTTCGCTAGGTTCGGGTAGCCTTTCTGCAATGAAATAATTAGCCTTCAACTCACGGGCGGCGTCTAATGCTTCTTTTCCAAGGTCATAAAAGCTAGGCGTAAATGCAATATATTTTTCAAGCGCATCAATAATCAAATCAAGTTTGTTCATGGCAAATACATCCAAAAAGCTATTGCTACACCAACAGCCAGAAAACACCCACAGAGTAAACAGGCTGTTGCAAGAAAACCGAAAAACCATGCGGGCAGATGCTCCATGTACGGATCGCAAACTATGGCAAAAAGCGAAACAATCAACAAAGAAAATATTATCGCTATCATGTCTTATCCTTTAGTTGTCTAATTTCTATTGCACATTCTTGTTGCCGTTTGTACCATTCAGGACCGCCGTCCCCAAGTTTCAAAAGAGGGTGTACACCCATTGATTCACATTTCTTTGCCGCTTCTTCTAGCGCATCGGCACGGACCAGGGCGGCAAAGTGTTCAAGATGCGGGGGGTTTGCTAACCAACACCAACTTTGCGTTTCCCATTCCATGCCAGCTTGTTCAGCAAGTTCTTTTAATCGCTTGTTCATTTTGATGCCATCATGTATAAGCCAATATTAGCAACAGCATATGCGCCGTACATAATAGATAATGCGAAATTGTCTTTAATCGCTTGTTCTACAGAAATGTAAAAATACATTAGACCTGTAACTACAATCATCCATGTACTCATTGATTAGGTTCCAGTTCAAAAATGTTTTCTGCAATATCGCAAATATCAAAAAATGGTACTCGTCTAATTTCTGTTGTGTCTGGAAGTTGACACCAGAAGTCGTCCCAGAACTCTACGATCTGACGAAAATTTGTTGAGTTCTCGATACCAGAATAATATCCTTTTAATGTATCGAAAATATTAACGTAATAGTTATTATCATAAACAGATTGCATTGTTCGTTTATGTACATCTACAACATTTTCGTTTGTAACGTTCATACTAGACTCCAGATTTTGCCGTCTGCGTCTTCATATAGATCATCGTTATCATTTAGAAAAATTTTATCACCATCGACTGGATCAATAACAAAATATTGTGAATGAGACGATTCGTGCTGACGATTGAGTTTACCGACGATAGTGTAAGTAGGTTCTACATTCTCAACGACAGTTGTTGTAGTAATTACAGTTTCATCTACGTCATCATATAGTTCATGTCTATAAGGCATACAAATTGCTCCAATACCAAAAATCATTAAAAGTAAAACAAAAATAACAAACAATGTAGTGATCATAATAATTCCTATTTAAAATAAAAGACCAAAGATTACAAAAATTAAAATTATAATACCAATAACAAATATTGCAGTGATCAATGTTTCATAAAGACTGAATCCTACAGGATTATGCACAGCAACGGGTTGGGCTCCTGCGTCTGCTGGAACTTGTTGTGCGACTAGAGCACCATTTTCGACGGGAGTAAACACACCGTTTACATATGTTCCGACGAGATAACCTTGTTGATTCACGATCTGACCGTTTGGATACATTACTGCATTATTAGCATACATTCCAGGACCAGAGTACATTACAGTACCATAAGGATGCATCATACCACCAATAATCAATCCTGTCAATATACCGTTGCTGTATCCGTAGCCCATTCCCCAGCCGCCGTAATGTCCTGCTGGACTCACGTATCGACTACTATACGAACGACTGACAGTAGTTGTTGTCGTTGTTCTTGTTGTTGCTGGTGTAGACGCAACAGGACGACTTGTAGACGCACTAACGCTCGGCTTTGATGCTGTGCTACTACTAAAGCCGCCTCGACTGCTACTAGAACTAGAGACTGATGCGTGACCGCCGCCAGATGATGCATGACCTCCACCGCCTGAACTAACACCACCCTTAGCTTCACATACACTACTTAAGGATACTAAAATACAAAATAAATATGTTAAAATGCGTTTCATTATTCGCCTCCATAATATTGAATAACTTCTGTTAAGTGTTTTACCATTCTAGTATTATACTCGACATCTTCGGGATGCATATAAAAATCTTCAGGATCTTTTCGATGCATTTTTAAATCTTTCTTCAAAATTTTTCTATTAGAAGAAAGTGCTTTCACTACAAGTTTATCTAAAACTTCTTCATTGATTTCTATTTTCATTTAAACTTCTCCATTTAATTCTCTTTGTTTTCTTTTGATATCATCATTTAACATTCTTTTTATATCATAATTTAGAAATAAATTATCAAAATCAAAATATCGAAGTTTATGCATGAGAATATTATCATAATACAATTGACAATATTTTCTAGCACCATCGAGTTGCTTGTCTGTTTTACATAATTGAATTACTCTGTTCAATTTGTTTAACATTTTAACATCAGGCGTGTTCACAGTCAATTTCCTAAAATATTATATTCAAATCTTGCTTTCATTTTTTCAATAACTTCTTCTGGTACATTATGAATGTTACGAAATGATCCTTCGCACGTAATAATCTGAGGAACAATACCATATTCTTTTGCAATATTCAAGTACGGTTCGATTTCTTTTCGTGTCGTAAAAGTATTAGAAACAACTACACTATATTTTGAAAGTGCTCGAATGGTTAAATCTTGACACCATTCGTGTGCCTCTTTAATACGTGTGATATCAAAATTATAATCAGTACCCCAAAACATATCTGTTTCTAAATGAATGAAATTAGTCATACATTTCGCTAATGTTGATTTACCAGAACCTGGTAATCCTCGAATCAATACAAGTCTATTCATAACCAACCCTTTCTATATAACCAGTTAAATGTTGTTGAATTCACGTAATTACCTTCAACGTCAATGTAACCAAATGATGTAAATTCATGACCAAGTGTTTTACGAAATCGACGCATTTTCATTTACAGTCTCATATAAAGAATTGTGTATATTATAACAAATAACAGGAAAATTATTGTTTCAATTGTCGTCATTCCCGTTCCTTAAAACCTTAAAACAAAGATAGTTAAAACATATCAAAAAACACACAACTGCACTGAAAAATTCAAAAGCATCACCTTTTTCTAAATTTACAAAATATGATACGATTGAACCAAAACAACCAATTAAAGCAAGAATATTCCAAAAACTTAATTTCATTTTTTCACTCCACATCACGCCATTCGCCTTGGACATAACCAAAGGAAAACGTTTCACCAGTACACAAAAAATCAAAAGTTCCTATGCTCGATTTTTCCCACCATTGTTGAAGCACCCTAACTGGGCGTTTACCTCCGCTACCTTCGTAAGGCTCTACGGTTTCAAACTTGTTAAGCCAGCGCAGTTTATTTGTTGGTGTCATTTATACATCTCCTCGCCGATACCAGCGGCGCATAAAACAATTGCTCGACGGGTGGCGGCGTGTGGATTCCCGAAGTGACCAACACACCTTTCATGTTTCTTTGACTGATCGTAAGTAACACTCCAAACCTCGGTGCAATCACAACCTTCTGGATGAGTATCTATATAAACCTCCATGCCCATCTTCACCGCCAGCCGCAAAGCATCGCCGTCATCGGCTAGTGGATTCCAGTAGTCCTCGCCGTTCCATATCGCCTCATCAATCCCATATCGAATATCAAGCGACGAGTCTTTGGGGTTTTGGTGTTGAATGGTTGTATAACCTGCCGCCCGAGCCGCATACTCTAATAGTTCTTTGTCAGTCATTTTGATTCCCCTGTTACTTTGGCGATAGCGGCTTCTGCTCCGCGACATTCTTCGCCCGTCATTACCATGTCATGCTGATTTTGATTCAATGCAACTTTCAACGCAGCTAACAACGATGCGTTATTTGAATATAGATCACGAAGTGTAGCCTCAACTTCATCCATTTTGTCGTTTATGAACATATCTGAATTGTCGTAAAAATCTGTTTCTTTAATCCAATCAGCCAATGCTAATGCTTCTGGTTGTGTGTTCATTCTGAAGCCAACCATTCTAATTCGTTAACTCTTAACTCTAATTCGTCAACTCTTAATTTATAATGATGTACAGCATCCCTTAGTTGCAAATTTGCTGTTCTTAATTCTTCCAATTTTTGTGATTCGTGTCGCAAATTATATTCAATTTCTCTTAACATATCTGATGCTTCTTCTGCGCTCAAATCTTGCCTTTCTCTTACTGTATAAGCGATTCTATAAGAATCTTCGATAACTTTTATAAGTGCGTCAATCATTGGACAAGTATTTGGTGGAATATTCATTTAAACGCCCATAAAATAATAATCGAAATAATAACAAAAACGCCGATCACAATCACATTGGCAGGATCATCAATATCACTTTCACGATCATTACTATCACTTAGATTCATCATTTCATCTGCCAAGCGATAAGCGTCACGAGCCAAGATACTATCAGAAACATCACCTTCTGTATTAGGATCATATTCGGTGCTTTTTAATTGATGTTTCAATATTTCTAATGCAAATTTATCTCTTAAATTCATTTTGATTCTTCTCTATTTGAATCAGCATATTTAATGTAATATTATTAAATAATTTTGCCGAGTATATCGTAAATTAATTTATTCAATTCTTCATTAAAATCTTGATTCATTCTACGTTTTTGATAAAGTATTTCAACCAAATCTTTAAACTTACTATCATAATAGCCACGATATTCAAGTTCTTCTATCAGTTCACTATCACTAAAATCATATAAAGGATCAATTGCCATGGATCACCTCTGATTTTTTCAAATCGCCTGTTTCACCGTCAAATGTTAAACGTAAGTTAACTCTTGATTGTATTTTATTTGTAGAACTTAAAGACTGAACATGATAATCAAGTGTTGTATCGGGCTTAGGTTCTGGCTTGATACGAAAATCTGTCTCTGTGAGGGCCCCAAACTCGTAATTATCTAACTGTCTGTTTAAACTAGATGTATGCCATCGTATACCTAAGCTCAAAAACTCTATCGTCTTACCTTCCTTCGCCGCATCAATCAGCTTTTGTTGCCAGTCGGGTCGTTTGAGGCGAAATTGGCAGAAAGGGGATTCCCAGTTCGGATTGGCAGTAACGTACCAACAGTTTCCATAATCGGCAGAGCCCTCAATCTCAGCACCGTCAGCCCATAACTTGATTAGTTTTGCGTGTTTATGTGGTTTGTTCATAACTAATCTCCATAGGCCATGCTTTGTTACCAATTCTACTTGGTCCTGCATACTGATTTGCTTCTTCTTCTGTGTCGTAAATCTCGCCATCGGTACTATAATCGAGATATGCATTTATCCAAACTGTGTGTTTCTTTGGTGCCATGAAAAGATCATGTTCATTCTCGTTCAAACTCCAAACTTTACCATCTTCTTTAAATGCATAAATCTTCCCATTGATTAACATTACTACTCTTGCGTCTGGTATGGCTTCACGAACATGAGCAATAAACTTTGCTTTATGACCGAGACGAGTAACAATCGGATCACCAGCTTTTGCACGTTCTAGATCAAATGGTTTCATGCTTTAACTCCATAAAGTAATTGTAGTGCATCAAAGAGACAGTCATCTACAGGATTGTGCTTTGTGATATGTAAAAATGAATCGAAATCAGGATACTCAACTTTACAGTATCCATTTGTCGTATTGTACATAAAATCAACTGCTGTTCTAACGTCACGCCATCGAGCATAATGAAAAACAGGTTCTACATTACAGTCAGTACATGCAGACTCTAATACGACTTGATCGAGACTTCCTCTTGCCCAAACCCATGAATCTTTCTCATTGAATTTATTTGTCCAGTCTCTTAATGCTTCAATACCATCTTCTAGTTTAATATCATTGATATCAGGTTTATATGAAACGTTTCTAGCATTCTCGCATTGTTTTTTCCACCAATCGATTGTACTTTGTGAGAATGTTCTTTTCAATCTCTTGTATTGATCTGATGCATCAAGTTTAACAAAGAATGCATTTTCTTTCATATATTCAAGTGATTTGTTGATATCATCAAAGTGAATACATGCCATAGAGAGAATAACTGCTTCTGAACCAGTATCAAGAGTCTCGATGTCAAATACAAACACTTTTAAAACCAACCTAAAACAGAGCCAATTGGAGGCACAAACACACCAATTACTCGTGCAATAAAAAGACCATTCAATACATCAGAAGAAGTATGAATAATTGCTACAATATTCATTGTAAATCCAATCATAGCAAGAGTAGCCAATACACAATATAGAGATAGGATCAATATAGCTTTAGTCATAATTTAAAACTCCATAATATTATCATAAACCACTACATACTGATTATAGTACCAGAAATGTTGTGTGTCAAGTTATTTTTCAATTTTTTCTTTATCTTGTAGTATTTCTGCAACAAGAGTTGGACTGTCAAGCAATTTTACTATTTGTTCTTCAGTAAAACCACGTTCTTTCATTTCAATTACGATTGAAAATAATTCTTTGACTGAACCCATTTCAATTTACCAAGAAATATAGTAAACTAATACAGAAAAGAAAAGAGCCAATAGTGAACGGTACAACCAAAAATACAAACGATTCAATTGGTATTCCTTTTCTTGTGCTGTATACACCAGAGAATCCACAGAGAATTAAACCTGTTATTAAAATATAATAAATCATATAATTTACCTTGTATGAATATCACCATTAAAAATTCTAAAATATACAACACCAGGAAGTACTAACATTTCTTCCCAATCACCATTAGAATCTTGATACACGATTCTTTTATCGGGATAGCTTTTTTTAATTGTTTCGTAAACATTCTCAGCGTCATTAGTAACGCTTTTACCGCCTAGATTTAAATCTTTAATGAAAACGATATCTTCTGTAATGTCTACATAATCCCAATCTGAACTTTTCATTTCAATTTACCTTTTATTCGTTAGGAATTTCAACGCTAATTGTTTTTAAACAGTTCTTAGAAAAATTTCGTGCTTCTTCGTATGAATCGAATTCATCAAACCCAAAAATAGGTTTATTATTTACAACATAAACATTTTTCCAGACTGTTTTTGTTTTGGGTTTTACATAAACAGTTTCATTAAAACGCAATACTACATAATGACTATTACCATGTGTAGTTTTTACTATCAATTCTTTTGCTTCATTATCTTTAAGTATAACACGCCATTTCAGTCCATAATCTCCTTCATCAAAAGAAAAAACATCACTAACGTTTAATGTACTTGCTTTGACTCTTTCACTAAAATTCATTATTATCTCCGTTTTTTCCAAGTGTATGTCTCGCCATTTGGCAACTTACCGTTCTCTACGCCGCTGACACCCATCTTAGTCACGTTACCGTCTATCTTACTCACCATTGTAACATAAGACACGCCCTTCGTGTTGTTTAATGCGTCACAGTGCAAAATAGCAACACTTAAATCGGAAAACAAATGATTTCTCGCTTCGTTCTCAAACATCCAATATACCATGTACATTATTCGAGTCCAAAGTACACTAGAAACTTTTTAGCATTTTCTTTTCCAATTTCTTCATTTTGATCATTGAGTGAAATCCACGTAGCGGATAGTCTAATCAATTGTTCACCAAAAAATAAAATCTCTTTTTCTGTTACCACTGAATTCATTGGTGCAATATATACGTTTGATTTGTCATAAACTTCTTTAATTTTATTCTTCATCATTCGAGTCCAAAATGTAATGTTCTGTAACGACTTCATCAAATCGTTCTAGTGCTTCTTCTAATGTAATACCGTCATACAATTCTTTTCTGTGTGTGATTCGTTCAATGACAAATGAATATTGACCATCCGATGTTGGACAGTACACTAAATGCCAATGTCCTTCGGATTTTATAACTCCACCATTCATTCTTTAACTCCAAAATGTTCTTTAATATTATTGTTCATGCTGATTCCAAAGATAATAATTTGTCTAATTCATAATGGCGTTCTAACGTCTCATTTTGCATAATTTTCAATGCGACTCTTGCACTAAATTTCCAATCGTCTTCGTACATTTCAAGATATGAGAGACCGAGTGCTTTGATTCCGTTATCTAAACCTTCTCTATCGAGAATAGGAATAGAATTATGAAATTCTTTTGCACGTTGTTTGAATTCTTCATACGAACATTCGAAAGCACTCATATTGTCACTCACTATAAAGTCGATAGATTACAAGATTGATTGCAGCGCAAAATGCCATCATAACAGAACTTTCGAAATTATCGAAAGCAATGTATATACCACATAAAACTGATGACACTATCAGTAACACGAGTGCTAGATTTTTCCAAAAATTATCCATTATAATCCTTTATATTAACCGCATATAGCGTATTCTGCTAAACTTTTCCAGTCGTGTGTTACTGATGTTCTAATTTTTAGTACTTGTATAAGAGTACGTAGACTTAATTCCTTTACTGAATCTTTTACTTCATCAATTAAATCAAGTGCATCTTGTTTTACATCAATCGAATAATGCGGCATAAAATCATCACGTAGAAGAATCTCCATCATGCGCTCAATTTTTTGTTCAGTAGTCATTGATAGATCAACGACCATTGAGCGAGTGATGATAGCCTGATCAATAGCGTTAACAGACATATTTGAAATGAAAATGATTCTACCAGTAAACTCAAAAGTCTGTGGCATATCATCAGTTGAACTAATCATAGAACGCCATGAAATGATTCTGCGTGAATATGAATCTAATGCACCTTTTAAAATATTGAGGGAAATAGAATCTTTTAGTGCGCTATCACAATCATCGAGTACAATAACTTTATCATTATTCTCCCATAACAGACGAAATAAACCACGTGGTGAAGTGTGACCTTTGATAACAACATAACTATCGTCGCAAGTGACACCATCCTCTAGAGTAGATACATCAGTAAAACCGCAGTCATTTAGTGATTCCATGACTGTATACGTTTTACCAAGACCGCCGGGACCAGTAATAATCAAAGACATCTGTTCGCCAGATGCAACCATTTCTACCATACTCTGAATAAAGTCAAAACGTTGATTAATTGTAAACTTTGAATTTGAAATAGTTTCTGATGTTTGAAAATTTACATTATTAGCAGGACCATTCATTTGATTTTTGGTCCTTCTGTATCCTGCGTTTGGAATTCCACGTGGCATAATAATCCTATTCAACAAAAAACAATAACACGTATATACTATTATAAACTGTTTACGTAGCATTGCAAGAACAATTAACATTAGTGTTGTTTTAATGCAACACTAATGTTAATTTAATAACCGTTATTGATTGCCCACTTTTCGATTTTATCAATCGTTTTTTGTGGTACTGTTTTCGAATCAGTATAATCTTTGTTGACCAATTCAGCATAACTCAATAATGAATCTAATGTATTAGAAAATTCCCAATCTTGAGAACCTACAGTACATGATGATTCGTCATTGTCGATAATGAGACTAACATCGTAGCCATCGATTTTAGTGTTTTTTGTATTATCCATTCCATTCTTCATCATCGTAGTATTCATCGGATTCATCGGATTCATCCCAATTAGTTTCAATTTTAACGTGACCGAACATAATTATACTATTATCAATGTATCCAGTTTCAAAATCATTTTCGAACGTGACAAAAGCACCTAAGTCTTCAATTTCATACTTTTTTACTTCAATATCAGATTTTAGAATACAACCGATAGTGCCAGAATCGACACAATGCTCAGTATCAATATTAGAAATATAAACACCGTCGCCAAATGCTGTACCATAAATGGCGAATTTTCTACCATCAGAAAATTCAAATTCGCCATTTACATTTTTACTGTCATGTATTGTCAAATTGCAGACTTCGTTCCATTCGCTATCTGACATGACATAGCAGAGATCGCCAATATAGTATTCGCCTTTTTTCATCATGACAATTCCTCTTGTTTAAGTTGATTGATCATCCAGTCAATCCAGTTTAATCTCGTTTGCCGTATTTTTTCTTCGAGCATATTATTTCTAAAAGCATATGGAATACCATATGGAATATTATGCTTGTGAAACAACCAACTATCCAAAGTACGTTTATTATCGAGCATATCGCTTATCCAATTGATTAGATATTGTCTTTCGTCAACGTATCCCTTTCGTTGAAAATATATTGCATAACAAATATATCTTTCTTTATTATTCTCTATACTATTTCTTGCAAATTCCAAAATCTCAATGAGATTCTTAATGTTCATTTTTTTCATTATTTAACTCCAAAAAACATAGCGATATAAGGAACTGTTACCGGCAACGATATGATGATAATAAGAATTAATGCGCCCGGAATCATTCTAATCATTATTCGTCTCTATTGCAAAAAATCAAAAAATCAGACCACGATCCTTCAAATATGGTTTTATTATCATATTTTTCGATAATTTTTACTTTATCTGTAAAGATATGATATTCATATTCTTGATGACATTCTTGTTCTAGTTTTGCTGGATAAATGTAATATCCACCAGCACCGTCTTTGAAAAAACTGATCAATTGTGCCGCTAAACAAGGCATACCATTAAATACTTCTTCATCAGCACCGATGCCATTGACTAATCTGCGAGAATTTAGAAAATACGCCAATTCAGCACCAATGCCATTTGGATAACCATCGTATTGTGCATACATACAGAAAAATGGTTCCTTTTTCTTTTCTTCATAACAAAACGTGAGACTGCGAGTACCCATAATATATAACTCCTTAGTTAAGATTCAATTTTTTATGTTTAACTTTACGATAATACTTGTTTAATTTCTTGTGTGCCTGTTTCGGCTTAATTGGCACTCTGCAATAAGGACGAATAGGTATCCTTTCTCGCATAATCGCTCCTTATGTCGTAGGGTGAAAATACAAATTTACACAAATTGCATCTATAAGTATATCCTCGTTTTGCCATAGAATGTCTTTTTGATGAAAATTCGAGACTTCTGCAATAACAATAATACGGATATGTTGCTAATTTTCTAACTGGTTTGACGTAACCAATTTCTTCGCTTTTTTCTTTTGTGAAGAACCTATTTGCTTGTTCGCCGCATTGATTCATCATTTTTGACCAAGTTTCGCCATGACCAAAACGACTATGCAATAGATAATCATATAAATGACAAAATTCATGAATAACAGTATTTCTAAATGCTTTACTTTCATGATGCCCGTGATAGGCAGTACCAGATAATTTAATTTCAAATTTATTATTTGCTTGACCAAAAACTCTTGTAAATCTATTTGAAATTTCTATTTTACTGACCTTTGGCTTAACGCCATAGATATTGGTCAAGATAGGAGATACTTCCCGTATGATTTCATATGCTTTTTCTACTAACATGATAATTCTCCAATTAGCAAATGTAAAATTCTGGCAATTTTAATTTATCAGCGAGTAAAGCCGTGTCGCCGTTCGTTTCCTCTGCTTCATGAATCCAGCGAATCGCCATGGCACGACTCTTTGCACCATTCTCAATTAAATTATAAATTCGTCTATCAAAATTATCCATTCTTATTAGACGAATGTTGACATCCATCAAAGATTTTTCAGCCATATAATGCATCATATTGTCCATTATGATACCTTTTGTAAACGAATTACTTTTTTCATTTTTGCGCCGTGAGCAACATAACCGATAACTGGTATTTTCTTATCGTAACATGCTCGACAACCGTTGCATTTACCCTCTGTCATGTATGCTGTACAGCGTTTAACGCCGCGTGGTGTCTTATCGCTTGATAGTATGGTGCTACCATGCACGCCAGCAGTAAATTCGCCATTGACGCTATCAGAAGAAAACCGTACGGCAACATTAGGCAATTTATTCATTTTATTAAGAATGGTTTTGAATTTTTTGAATTTTGCCATTCTAGTAGGTAACCAGTGCTTTGTGCTTGGTGTCTTGAGCATGACTTTATAGATTTTCTTTGCTAAGTCTAAATTATAAATGTCACCAGAATCGAACCAACGGAAATACCGTTCAGTATCCAATACCTTAATCATATCGGAAACCCACTCGTCTCGCTTCCAATCTTCCTTGTTGTGTGCCCGAGCATTAACAACGACAGGATAAGAATAATTCGCAAAGGTAGCATAACAACCAGCACAGGCAGGAACCAATTTTCCGTCATCGCCTACAGCACCAGGACAAGTTTCAATTGCCTGAAGTGACCAGGATTTGATTCCGTCTAATTTTGTCGTAACTGATATTTTCACGATAGCCCCAATAAAATTTAACAATATGTACATTATACAGCAAAAACAACAAAGTCTATTGAATAATAACTATTGAAAGTTATTATCCGATAGTCTCTGACTATTACTTATAGAATGAATTCCTAAAAGACAATAAGCTCTTTTCTGACTTTTTTAGTAGATCAGACCAATCGCCAGTTTTTTCAACTTTCTTGATATCTTTGTTTACCCATTCAGAAAAGCCTTTTGATGTTGATTCATTTATTGATTTTGAACCGCCAGAGGAATTCATTTTATTCTGAAATGGTTCTGTTTTCAATTGTCGTCGTTTGTACATGATTCGAGTATCCAGTCAAAGTGTGTTTTATCAAGTATTAATGATTCATTCATTCCAGATTTTGTACTGCTATGATGCATAACTGTTTCTTGAAACTTTTGATCCGAAAATTCATTTGCTTCATATTCTGCTTCCTCATAATAAGCGTCTACATTATGACATTCAGGTTCTTTTGCTGTTTCAAAAATCCAATCTCGTATCAATTTTTGACCAGAATCGTTTAACATTCTGATTGGATATCTCAATAAATCACTATTTGCTAATAGTGTCTTTGCTTCGTTTTCGTAAAGTTTTATTCTCATGATTTTATCCTTTCACGTTAAAATTAAAAGCAATTAATTGGCAAAAAAGTCTATATTGTTGCAAATACATTTCATCGTTTTTATGCGTTTTCTCAATAGCGTCTGAAAATTGTTTGACTGTTCCTGAAAAACATCCACAATTCACACGAACACCAATTTTATCATCAATAAATGCCGTCGTATATCTGCCAGTTGATTTAGAAGGCCCAATTTGTAATGTATCTGCGGATTTCAACACACTAGCATCGCCAGACACACTAGCATCGCCAGACACACTAGCATCGCCAGACACCCGAGCATTGCCGAACACCCGAGCATTGCCGGACACCCGAGCATTGCCGGACATACTAGCATCGCCGAACACACTAGCATCGCCGAACACACTAGCATCGCCGAACACACTAGCATTGTCGGACACACTAGCATCGCCAGACACCCAAGCATTGCCGGACACCCGAGCATTGCCAGACACCCAAGCATTGCCGGACACCCGAGCATTGCCGAACACCCAAGCATTGTCGGACGTTGACAGGTTTTTTTCGGATTGGATATATCCGCCTAAATCGCCTTTTTTGACATTACCAAAATTCTTTAATGCCCGAATTCTATATAGTTTGATATTACAATGAATAATTTTCATTTCATTCGTTAATTCATATTTCATGATAAAACTCCAGTTAGTTAGTAATTACTACCAAAATAAACAACGTATTATCATGGATTCTAATAGTGAATTAAAATCCATTGTAATAGATTGTTAAACGAAAACAGACTTATCAAAGGAAAATGTATAACCTTTAGCGTCTGAAGAATCACCCCAGCGCATATTTTCGAGATTCCATGACGTATTGTATTTTGCTGATAATGCTTTTACTGCCTCGAAGTGAGATTCTGGCGAACCGCAGTCGGTTGGAATAATAACAGACCAATCACAAAAATTAATATATGCTTTTATTCTGGGTCCGTTTCTGCTCGTGGCAGGCATAAATTTCGTATGAATTGAAAGCATGATATTAGTGCTCCGTTGAATATGTTGTACTAATGTAAGATTGTAACGCTTCGAGGGTTTTTGTAACCTTAGTGCCGCGACGTAAACCGAGCATAGAACAAACGATGGAATTGGCACTTTTACCGCGGCTCATTTTGAGTCCTCTCAATTCGAGTTTAAGGCCTTGCTTAAGCGTTAGTAAACGGTACAACTCAATATCCTGTGGCTTTGTGATAATCATAATATTAATTCCTTTTGAGTGTAAAATACAATTATACTATAAAAACGAGCATTACAATTGAATAATAATTATTAGAATCAGATACTTAATAGATTTTCGCTATTGAGTGTTGGATTTCCAAATTTTGTTATATTCTCTTGATAATTCAATTAATCGTAATAATTCAGATATTGTCACGATAAAACTCCAAGGTGATAGAGTAATTACGTTTTGAGATACCTAATATTTTAGCATGATATTGTGCATCATGAAAAGAATAAAAGAATCTCGGTGCTGGCAAATACTTTGAATTTAGTTTATACATGATAAACGCCTTATTCAATTCCAAAATATACTAATAGAGCTTGATCCATGTCTGATCCGTGAGATACGCCAGCAATTTTTAATTGCCTTTGAATCTCTAATATGTCTTTGATCAATAATTCGGCAAACTTTTCATATCGTTTTTGGTGATAATCAAGAGCAGTCGGTAAATTAGACTGTATAGCAAGTTCTCTAATTTGATCATTCATGATAAACGCCTTATTCGGCTTGAATTTCTAAATGTTCAATGTCACCATCATATACGCCCCAAAGCCTATTGGGATTTTTGTCCCATTGAACGAGATACCTATATTGACCAATTATGTTGTCTTTGTAACCGTGATCTACAATTGTACCTTTTTCGCCTACGCTGGCAATATATGAATATTCGGGCGAAACTACTTTTACTCTGTCGTCAAACTTAAATTTAGTTGTTTTCATGATTATCTACCTGATTTTAATTCGTTGATCATCCAGTTAATCCACTGAATTCTCGTTTGACGCATTTTAGTCTTATAGTTTTTATCATGCACTTTTGGAAGAATGCCATGTACATTGAGTAACCAGATATCGAGTGTGTAACGTTTATCTAACATAGAGTCTATCCATTCATAAAGATAAAGTTTTTCTTTAGTATAATTATGATAAGAGTGTATTGCCCAGCAAACGTAATACTCGCGTTGGTTCTCTATTTCAACTTTAGCGAATTGTAGAATATCAATTAACTTATTGGTATCAATTTCAGACATGATAATGAATTTCCTATGTATTGATGAATTGATTGTATTCATCGTATGTTAAAAACATATCAGTAAGCGGATTCCAGTACTTACCGTCTTTGACAGAATAGTATAATACTCGATTACAGTCGTAAAAGAAAGGTCCTTCTAAATTCTCACGTTCTGTAAATTTATCTCTAAATTCTTGAGATATTG
>Ga0007828_1000219_pt1 | contig 15974 bp, 38 predicted proteins | sample CryBogCBE16Oct07_FD_71232 | JGI IMG/M metagenome (GOLD analysis project Ga0007828, IMG submission 71232) | Freshwater microbial communities from Crystal Bog, Wisconsin, USA - CBE16Oct07 | ecosystem: Environmental > Aquatic > Freshwater > Lake | place: Crystal Bog, Wisconsin, USA | collected...
CTTCACTGTCACCCATCATCATAACAGTTTTTTCTGATTCTTTCAAGCGTCTTGATGCGCTTATGAAATGAATAATTGACATCATAGCAGATACACCAACAGAATGTATGTCAAAGCGTGTAAAAGCTGATCTAGTCCTAGTAGCCACCAGAATTGTTCATGTGTAGTAGGACCCCAACCCAATTTCTTATTTAGATTCATTTTTGCCCAGTCAATATGATAATGCAATAGAGCATCAAAAAGACCAAAAATAAAAGCAATTCCCCAATGATCTACAAAGAAAAGAAAACAAAGAAATGTTCCAAGTCCATGAAGAGAAGCATGAAGAATACCGCCAAGATGTCCATACGTGCCTTTATTGGACCATTGAAATTTTGTTTGTAATGGGAAATCTACAATAAAATGTTTCAAAAATAATAGTGTGATGATTGTCAACATAATTTAAATACTCAAAAATGGAGTTAATTGCATAGCGACTACATGTTTATTTATTACTGTATCAGAATCTAATTTATATCCAAAATTAATCTCAAGAAATCGTTTGCTTGTAAAAAAGAATTGTGCTTTGTACCACCAACCGATTTGACCTTTAGAATTAATACATTTCCAGAAACTAGCATTGCTTTTACCTGTGTTCCAAAGTGATGTATTGTCATTTTGAACAAGATAAGTCATACCAGTAGAATCGTAGCCGAGTGCTTGACCAAATCCATATGCAGGATTGCGACACAACCATGAAACGTAACAAAGATATCTTAAAAATTTACTCGAATCATAATCTTCTTGTGTAATTGTTGTGTTTCCTCCAAATAACCAACGTTTTTTATGATTGATTGGCCATTGAGTGTATCCGCCATAAAAAAGTTCATCTAAAGGTGCATCGAATGATTGAAACCAGAATAAAGGTTTAATTAGAAATGTTCTTGGTTTGTTAGGAAATTGTGATGGAAATCCAGTTACAGAATTTTCTTCAGCAGTTCGTGTAAACAGACAAATGATGGGTGAAAATACTATTGTAACAAAATTGATGATTAAAAGCAATACGACTTTTAAGAACCAAATTATTATAGACAATAGATATTTAATTGTATTCATTCTTCTCTCCATTTCGAAGTCTGATCAAAACTTTTTTCTTGTATTGTCTTTTGTTTAAAAGATTTTCTTGGATTCATACAAGCTAAACAGTTTGGATTTCCACAATTAGCCCAATGCTTCTTTGCATATTTATGAGGTTCTTCCACAGAGTATCCATATGCTTTAGCGATTCGTTCTTGTTTCTTAACATGATTTTCTGTGTCATGCATCTTTTTAGATACATATTCTTTCATATCATTATCAGCCATTGTTTCTCTCCTTGAGTTGTTTCATAACCCAACGAGCAACACCAAAACCATCACACAATATATCAAAACAACTAATATCTGTTGTGTTTGCATCAACTATTGATTCTATTTCTTCATCCGTTAGCCCTACCCACGGCTTGGGTACACAATACTCGTTTGTTTTGTAAATAACTAAGTCTGGGTTATCGGGGTGCTGTTTAAACGGCATTGCTATCTCCTGTAAATAATTGCACCTGCTAGGCTAGCATCATCATCTGCCTCTCGCACTTTCCTGCGGCACTCATGTACATCGCATTTTTTATCCATTGCATTCACCGCACGATCAACGCTTGAGTGCATCTGTTTTGCCATACCTTCAATAACTGCGTCCTCATAGAATCGCTCAAGTCTTTCTTCAAGCAACGGATTTATATCGGCATCAACAGGGTGCTTGCCGCAAGCCAGTATTACCCTGTTGACCAAGTTGTGTTTTTGTTCAAGGTCTTTAAAGCTCATGTGTTTTTCTCCTTGAGTTTAGCTTCAATTGCATAAGAAAATGCAACATGGTAAGGCACTTTGCCAAAGCATTCTTGCTGTATTTGCTCACGTTCTGTAATCGTCAACCCTACCCATTCTTTGCGTGGTGGTGCTGTGTAGAGTGGAATATTATAAATTCCAGTACCGTCTGCCTGACTTGCTGGCAATACATCGCCATACTCAGGCATCATCCACGCAACGGGCTCTTGCTCAGGCTCATAATCTAGCCCTAGTTCACGAGCGTTATCGGCTTTCTTGTCTAAGGCTGTTTGCTTGGCTAACTCAGATTCTAGTTCTTTGACCCTTGACATATGCTCACGAAGGGACTCCTGAGTTTTTGCAAGTAAATTCCAGTCTTGCTCAGGCTTGGCTAACTTAGCCGCTACATATTCATCCATCATTTTGCCGATGTCACCCCAGTTTTCAGCGTGACGTTCAATTAAATGCCAAGCCACAGCACCGTCAAGTTTTGCCCAATCCTGCGATGCGTCCTCAATGTTTGGAGTCAGGTTGGCTAACTCTGCTTCAAGTGCTGCAATAACTTTCTGTGCGCTGATGCGGGTTTCAATACACGCTGTTTCAGGATATACCGCAATTAAATCTTTTAATGCCCACGCTGCATCTTGTAATAGTTCACGGTTCATTTTTTATTCCTCGCTAAAGTGTTCCAACATTCAGCCAACGCCTCAGAGGCATCTTCAATGTAATCAAAATCGGCCTCAAGGTTTAAACTCATTGCACAATGCTCGTCATTTGTTTGAGTGCAAGTGACATACAGCGTTTGCCATGCGTGGCCGTACATTTCGGATGCTGCCGTTGAATCTATTTTGACTGGGCTGTTGCAGACGGGGCAGGGCAGTAGGCTCATGTTGATTCTCCCGTTGCTTTGGCGATAGCTGCTCTGGCTTCATCCCACAAATTTGAATAATCCGCTACATGACCGTTATCAGCCGCTTTACATAAATTCTGCAACGCCTCAAGCAACTCCTGATTAACCTCATGCAAGCGGCGGAGTTCGGCTATGACTTGTGATCTTAGTGCGTAAAGTTTTGTACCGTGATTTTTTTCTGCCCAAAATTGTGAATGATTGTTTTCCCACTCAATAAATCCTTCGTCAATCCAAGCAACAGGCTCTTGCCCAAAGTTGGTTAACTTTTGTGGTGTTTCGACATAAAGCGGCATATCTAAATGCAAAGCACCCATGTCCAAAACACGAATTACTGCATGATCAGAACCCACAAAACTATGCACCTCAGCAACAGGCTCAGATTCGGCTAACTTTTGAGTTGGTGGTGCGGTGTAAACAGGAATAACTTCGTTTATCGGATGAGTACATCTGTCCACTTCGTATTGTGAAGTTTCTGGATTTATCCATAAATTACAAACGTGTTTTGCGACAGGTTTGGCTAACTCAGCGTTAATTGCATCAATAACACCATCAATCTCAAAATATTCATCTGCGTATGCGCCACGTTGCCAAGCCTCAATCAAATACAACGCTTCTTTTAATAGTTCACGGTTCATAATTGAAAATCTTGCTTCTCGACTTCGATACGGGTGGTCAACGGGCAATTGTAATCTGCCACATTTTGGTGTTCGACATACAAAACCACGCTGGCATTGTGGGCAAGGATCGTCTATACCAATAGCTATACCTTGCTCAGGCTTTGTCGCCCCGCCACCACCACCACCTTCAGATGGCTTAAACCCACCGACGGTTATGTATCTCGGTAAATGTTCAGGTGACATTGCTAACTCTGCTTCGAGTGCGTTCAAGGTTTCACGAGCTTTGGTTTGATATTCATAATCCGTTGCGTAGACATTTGCTATCCAATCCAAAGTGTCCAATGCATGTTCTAGTAATTTACGATTCATTTTATAATACCATTTGTTCTAAGTAATGTAACATCTGAATTAGGAAGTACATATATTCTTGCATGAAAAATTATTCCACCTTCAGGTTTTTCTAATTTAGTAAATTCTATATTATTATTTTCAAACATTTTTTGTACTAATAATGACATCAATTTTTGTTTGGCATCCATTAGAAAGTTATCTTTAGTAAGAAGAGCCCTCATATTAATCATTTCAAAATCAGATATTGAAAGACTAGCAATTAACGCTTCTCCTTTCAACAAATGATCTTTTTGTGGAACAAAACTATTAAAACTATTATTATTGTGATAATAGCTCGGAGTAGGTTGAGGTGTACTTAACGTACTTAAACTTGAAACATTTGGTGTAATAGCCATTGTAGTTTATCCTCAATTAAGTCCAAAATGATTGATAGTATTTTCCAAAAAGTTTAAAACCATTATGAATGCGCTCATGAACGACTTTCATACCTTCATAGTCACAAGTGTATGTGTCGTTTTCACCTTTACACATCTGATACAGTTTTGCTTCTTCTTCAGGAACTTCATTTCCATTTATGTCAACAGGTATCCATTTTGTATCATGTTTTCCAGATGAAAAAGCATCTTCCCACGAATCATCAAGTTCGCATTCAAATGCAAAGATAATTTCATCAAGAATGTATTCCCAACGACGTTCAAAATTATCGTCAGTATCGTAATCATTTTCTTTAGATGGTGCTGAAGTCGAACGCAATTCTTCAGGTACATCTTCATCGTCTGTGAATGGTATTCCCTGCTTATTCTCTTTTACTTTTTTAAGCATAGGAAGAATAATATAAGCAAGAGTATGATCCATTGACCACAAATCGTAGTCGTGAATCTTTACTTTGATCTTACGTTTACGTTTATTTTCAATCCAAAGACACAGTTTCATTAACCATGAATCTTCTTTTTCACCACCCGATAACCATTCACCGAAATTGTGAACCCAGTCGGCAGTATGTTCATAACCATATTCATCTTTTTCTCTCTTAGCCCAAAAGCAAAGAAATTCTGCTATTTGAAAAGGCCCGATAAAATTCTTATACTTTCCAATGTAAACTTTCATTCTTCAATCCGGTAAATTGGTGCTGGGAAATGTGTTCATCATTTCGTAATATGAATTTGAAATATTAACAACGCAAGATGTTGCAGGTACAATAGAATTGCTTTCCACCCCCAAATGACTAACTAATTTATTTGGATGTTGGTTGATTACATTAGCATAAGCCAAAAAACCATACGCTTTATCTATTGGATTAATTTTCATTTTTATTTCCTTTGAAATTTGTGGGTATTTTGTAGGTTCAGGTAAACCATACTCGTCAAACTTTGTCATTGTTCGATTCCAAATTTTTCTTGAATGCGTTTAGTAGCAACAACCATAAAATTTTGAACAGATGTATTAGTTGAATGATTTAAAACGCATTCGTGTACTATTTCGAATATACACTGCTTAATGAGCAAATCTGCAAACTCTTCTATACCTTGTCGAGCATAGTCGTCAAGTTCGTCCCAACAACCTTGCGCTGTTAGACCTGCTTGATATAAACAATTTTCAATCTGTTCGTTCATAGTGTTTCCCTATCCCAACACATTTCGCAATAATATTGTCCGATATCATTATGATAACACAAATCCTCGTGTTCCACGCCGCAGTTTGGGCAAGGAGCGTCTGTTATTTCAGGTGTAAATTTTTGTTCGTTCATTCTTCAACTCCGAAATGTTCTTTTATTAGATCACCAAGAGAAAACCCACTAACGTGACCATTACATCCAGCAACTTCAGCACATTCTCTCACAATCAGCTCGGCGAACTTTTCTAATGTAATCCATTCATCCGTGCTATCAGTCTCAACAGTTTTACACTCGTGTGTTTCTGTTAGATCATACAAGTAATAACCAGCCTCTTTGGCAAGTTGTCGAATAAGTTCGTTCATTCTTCAATTCCATATTCTTTTATAAGATCATCTAATGCCTGCCGAACTCGTTCTGCCATGGGACGATATTTAAATGGATGAATAGGATTATAGTGCCAATCCATACCACCCCAAATTCTATCTCCTGTCAATAGGCGATCCATGTCAACTAATAACTGAAATCTTGGATCTGCCCACAGTTTTTTAACTTGCTCGTTCATCATTCAACTCCAAATTGTTGTTTAGCCGCCATCCATCCTGCAAAAAATGCGTCAATTTCCTCTTCTAAGTAACCTATATGGTTGCCTTTGGTTTGACGACCACATATATTCTTTTTCAGATATTCATTAAATGCATCTAGTTGTTGTTCTTCATATTTCCAATCAGTAATGTTCAACATTATTAATCACCGTTTTTCAATAGGGTTTAATTCATCGATATGACGAACAGTAGCCATTTTACGCATAATATATTCCATATTTTAATAATCAATAAGTTATTATAACAAACTTATGTCATTCAGTCAATCAATATATTACAGTCTGTTGTTTTTACGCAACAGACTGTTATTTTTCCAGTAACCGCGCTATGATAAAACGTACAAAAATCACAATCAAGACAGCTACCAAAGGGACACCAAACCAACCAAAGTAAAGCCAACCCACGTAAAACAACATAAGAATGAGAAAAAAATAATTTGTTAATAATAAAAATGGAGTCATACTGTTATCCTTGTTATTCACTTCCAAACTGGTTTAAAAAATCCTGCCATTCTATTAGCAAATTCGATTTTTACTTTTTCTTTTATCATTTCATAGTCAGGATCGGATGGTTTATATAAAACCCCTTCGTATATGATTTCACCAAGTTGTCCTTCTTCACCACCCTTAACGAAAAATGTTTTTCCAGTTATACCCATTACTTACTCTGCATATTCATAAATGGTACTGGTGCGCTACCGTAAATATTAACAGGAAGTTTACCGTCCCAACGTTTAGCTTGTTCTAAACTAACTAGACTTGGATTCTTACCCAATGCGTCTGCCATCTTGATTGATGCTTCTGCTTGTGCGTTACCTAGAGCCTTGACTGCATCTGCTTCTGCGTTTGCTTCCAATCGACGAGCGTTAGCATTAGCCGCCGCTAGTGTCTCACGTTGTCTACGTTCACCGTCTGCTTGTGCTGATAGACGATTAGCTTCACCCTGAGCGGCAATCAGCTTAGTTTCTGCTTCAATCTTAGCTTGTTGTTGTTGACGCTGTGCTAGTACGATTGCCGCTTGTGCTGATTGTGCTGAAGCCATACGCTGATTGTACTCTGCTGGCAATTCATCAATACTGACTTGAACCTCGTTGACGTTGATTCCCCATTCTGTACTTAGAATTTGAGTAACTGCGGCTTGAAATTCAGCCAATGTTTTCTCACGATCTTCACCAGCGATCTGCATCAAATCGTGCTTGCCCATAATATTACGCAACGTGTTAATAATATTTGGATTCAAATTAGCTGTGATATCACCACTACCTTGTTTACCTGTTTGATACAATAGACGATATACACTAGCTGGTGGAATCTCTGTTGTTACACCAACTTTCAATTTCAACGTGAAAGTGTCTTTTGTAGTAACAGCAACAACGCCAACGTTGTCTGTATTTCGACTAACCTGCAAACAATCTACTGATTGAATGAAAGGAATCTTAAAGTGCAAACCAGAACCGATCGGACCTTCATTTACATTAATAGCTTTTTGAAACTGAGTTACATAACACAACTCTGTTTGAGGTACTGAATAGAATGAGCCAAATAAGAAGCAAATGCCAAGCAATGCAACAAAACCTAACGACAAAATTTTAATAATATTGCTAGTACTTTTATCCATGATATATTTCCTTTTAATTAAGTTGATTACTGACAATATCAATAGCAATTATTTCCAGTTCTGTTACTAATGAAGATTCGTTGACCATACCATATCCTCTAATACCAAATTTAACCTGTTGTGGTATTAGAGAAAATAATTGCTGTGCCTCTAGACCTCTCGGTGTTTCTAGTAGTGTAGCATCAGCATAAAGATTATTATTCTCGATCCATAGTCTATCAATTACGTGTGATACTCGACTAAGATCGACATAAGTATCCGCAGGTTGTCCAATTTCCCCTAGTAAATGTTTACTGTCAATTCTATGCTTAATATATTCAATTGCTCGTTGAATTTCGATAGCAGTATATATTCTACCGTTGGGATTTGGACGACCTAATTCACTAACTAAAATTTTTGTGACTTTCATTTTTAATTAAGTTGATGCCAAACGATTACGAATTTGTTCAATTGATACTGGCATATCGATAAGTGATCCATCACGATAAACTAATTCTAGTTCACCGTTTTGTTCACCTTCTACGCTTACGCCATCAACTAAGATATAGTCGCCAGAAAGTGGTGCTTTGTGAACACATAACAAACCACGAGCAGATTTTTTAGTTCCGTTATCTGTCTTTGGGTCTTTAAAGATTGCACAGCCTTTATCATTTGTAACACGATATGTTGCTTTCATTGCAAAGCCTAGTGTATCACGAGTTTGGTATTGATATGTGTATGAACCGATACCGAATACGATGTTATCAGAAGCATATCCCTTTAACGCCAATTGTCGTAAAATTTCTTCACAACGTTCAGGTGTAATAGAATCACCATAGATCAGACCAACACGTTGATTGAGTGTTTTGTAACCTTTATCATTTGTAGTCGTACCGAAGATTTCAGCAAGACATTCAACTGCACCCTTTTGCTCGGGTGTCAGTGTAACTTGTTCTACAGAAAGTACTTCAGAACCATCCATGTAATAATATTGTTTATCGTAACGATTCCACTCAATTGAAATTTTCACTTTATAATATTTGTCGCCTACTCGGAAAATATCCTCAGCCTCGCTATCGCCTCGATTACCATGACCAGCTTCATCACTTACTCGTTGAGCGATACAATCCAGCGCCCAATCACCGATGTATTCAAGATCATTTTGTTTTCCTTCAGGTAACTGCAATGTTTTAATGTTTTCGCCACAGATAATTTTGACTGGATCACCAGAGTCGGGACGAAACACAACTTTAGCAAATCCCATCGAATCTGGAACACGACTTAAAATATCGTCTTTCAAAAGTGTTGCGTATGTTGTAATGACTTGAAAGAAATCGTATGTATCAGATACAAGTGAAACGATACCACTTGGATACATTTTAATCAAACGACGAAATACTTCTAGTTCTTCATCTTTTGCTTCTGTGGACATACAACTGTGTTCACTTGCGGGAACACTGCCACCGATGAAAGTTTCTTTACCACGATAGTAAGTGTTCAAATACTGTACTGCTGGCAAGTTATCAGTACCCATGAAACTCAACAAGTGACCAGCACCGCTCTTAGCAGAATCAGCAATACCTGACATTCCACGAACAGAGAAGTCGTGACCTTGAAATGCGATAAATTCTTTGCTACCACCTGTAACATCTGCCCACTTTTCGATAATCTTACGATATGCGTATGCGATAGTTGCAGAGGTTGATGATTTCCACAGTTCGCTAGACAACCATGTTTCTAGAAAGTTAGGCAACCAGTAAAAATCTGGATGTGTATTAGTAATAGTGAAAACAGGAACACCAACAGGAACACGAGAACCTTCTGGAAGTGCTTTAATTGCAATTGGCAAATATCCTAATCTATGCAATGCACTAACACGCTCGATGTTGAAACCGTTAGGACCACAGAAAGGTGCGACAAATGTTTGAAACTCATCACACACAGCAGACTCATCACACTTAAAAAATGTGTTAGTCCAAATTTCAGTTAATTCGTATAGAAAACCTTGTAAGCCGAACCAGACGATTTTATTCTCTGCTTTAAGTTCTGGACTCAGTTTCAAGTGATTAAGAGAACGTGGAGTGAAATTAGAATAGACTTGAGTGGTGCCTTCGGGATACATTTCTGCATGTGCCGTTTTATAGCTATCGATAGAAGTAAGTGCTGTTTGAAACATGTTATAATAATCCTCAAAAAATAAATGATATAAATACAATAGTAACACAAAAAAACAATTAAAGTCAATAAAAATGTCCTTCACGAGACGGGAATCTCCAAGGACTCTAACGCTTATAAGGAGCATCAGCATGTCTATTTATGACGACAATAAAATACTACAATTATTATTATCGAAATCTATAAATCACCATTATACTAAAAGATACGTAAAATTTATATTTTGGTGTAAATCAAAAGAAAAAATAGGTTATGTTGAAAAACATCATATATTACCAAAAGCAAAGACTTGTTTTCCTGAATTCTCTACTTTTAAATATAATGAATGGAATTGCGTAAAATTAACTCCAAGAGAACATTTTATAGCACATTGGTTATTATGGAAAGCATTAGGCAATTTTATGGGTTATTCTTTCTTTGCAATGAAAAGAAAATCTAAGTGTCAATCAAAAAGATATTTTAAAATTAACAGTAAGATATATTCAAAATTAAGAGAAGATGTAGCACACAATCAGTCAAAAAGAAAAATAAGCAAAGATACTATAAATAAAATGTCAATTAGTCAAAAGAATAAACAAAAATTGACATGTCCTCACTGTAATAAATCGGGTGATTTATTAAATATGAAAAAATATCATTTTGATAATTGTAAGATTAAAACTGGGTTAATTAAACACAACATAAAACAATTATCTAACATTGTAGCATGTCCTCACTGTAATAAGTCTGGTAAAGAACAGGGTATGTTAGCCACACATTTTGATAATTGTAAATTTAAATCGTAGGTTTATTATATTCAGCTAAATTCACACGATTAATATTGTTCAGAGTGTATATTTCGTCTATTAGACCCTCAAATGGAGTTAATCCACCTGAAAATAATCCATGGGTAACACAAAGTATTAGTTTTCCAGAAAAGCCGCCTGCTCTAATAACTTTTGCTAATTCAACAAAAGTTCTACCATAATCGACAATATCATCAACAATTATAGCACGGTTTACGCCATGTAGTAGACTATTATCGATTTTTGTTTCAATAATTTGTCCCGTAGCAACATCACGTACCTTACTTGCTTCAATAACGTTCAATTGCATCGTCAAACTAAAGATTTTAGACAGTTTATAAATCTTTTTCAATGCACCAGCATCGGGACTAATAATAACAGAACCGGGAGTAAAGATTCGAGTCTTATCAATACCGCCTGTGTTGTCACGTTTAAACCACAACTCATGTTGTTCGATGTTATTGAACTGACCTGCGGGAAACATACCAGCAAGAACGTCAGAGTGTGCATCCCAAGTCGTAATGCTACTAAAGCCACATGATTTAATTAAATCAACTGCAACTTGTAGTCCAAAGCATTCACCAGAAGTCATCACACGATCTTGACGAGAAAATGGAAAATATGGAACTGTTAACGTAATAAGAGGATTTCTGAACATATGTTTAAGAGCATTAACAGCTAACATCATATCAATCAGATCGTCAGAATTTCTGTAATCCAAATGCATTTCAATGGGCATTTTCCACGTATCGCTAAGTGGAGTGATTTTAACTGAGCGTTCACCGCCAGGAAATGTCCAAAACTTAGTATCAAAACCAATAATTTCAATCATAAAAATTCCATTAAATATTAATCGTGTTCGTAGCCTTGAACATCAAATCCTTCTCGTGTTACAGAAACTTGAGCGTGATCACCAAACATTTCAAGAAACACATTATTATCAATTTTACTCAAGAATTTACGTAAAACTTCAGTATTTTCTTTAACAGATTCGGGAATCATTTCTTCATTGGTGTCACCATAATCTGGATCTTCGATCCAAACTGTCTCGTCTTCTCCATCATATTCACCATGATAGATATTATCATAGTCTTTAGCATTTGAAATAAATGCATAATCAACATAATTGCGAAATGTACAAGTATCACCATCATTGAAGTACGGAGTGTACTGTCTCCAACCGAATACATGTACTTCTGGATTTGTATCAAAGAATTCTTTAAATGCTTCTTTAAAAATCTCTTGTCCACGCTTTTTATAAATCGATCTCAACTCATTCAATTCATCATTCATTTGATCTAACAATTTTGTAAGTTCTGACATATTTGACATAATTAATCCTCAAGTTTAATAAATTTTTTAGTTATACGATTTTTCTTTTCTGTTCCTGACATCCAAGGCTGAATAGTCATATTATTAAGATACATTTCCATTGTTGGAATAAATCCTAAATCATGTTGGATGTGATCTTCTGCCACATCTCTTGGCGAATACTCTTTGCCTTCTGAGTTAAAACGTGTCCTACCAAATATCCTTTCGACAAGGAAACACCCAAAGGCAGAATGCAAGATCGCCCGATGACGTACATCAGGTACTGCTGCTTTTGTACTGTCAATGAAATCGTCGATAAGTTCATAATCTGAAGGAATTCCCCCGTATTTCTTTGCGTGAATCTTACTATGTAAGTATGGTTTCATTTTTTAAGTCAAATAATTTTGTTGAAGATCAAACTTCAAATCTAGTAATTCTAATTGTAAAGTTTGTGCCATTGCATCTAGTCTCTTGAGTGTATCTAAATCTACTTCATCATTGAGTCTCGATGCGATTGTATTAGCCATAGATTCAATAGAGTCCATATAATCGTTGAATTTATCTAAATTATCCATTGTTGTTCCTAGTTTCAAAATTTGTTTTGATTAGAATATTAAACAGAATAGTGATACCATATGCTTGAATCCAAGTTATTCTGTTTACACCATCAATTGCATCGACTAGACATTCGTTCCAAAGAAAATACACAGGTAAGCTAAAAACGATACTAATTATAATTGCTATTACTGTAGCGAGAATTGCAGTAGAGGTTTTGTCCATTTTATTTCCTTTTTTAAAAAATTGACATTTACATCACACAGTCATTTTATTGTTAATTCTATACTCTTGTTCATCTATAAATATTTTTCTTATATGGTCTGGGATATTTTTTTGTGTATCAAGGATTGCTTGAATATGATTATTTTCAATATTTTTTAATACAATCCACGATCTTTTTTGATCTCCTTTTATACCATAAGTACCCCACGCAAATGCTTCTCTGATATCATCGTGCGAATCAGTAGTGTAAATATGAAGATTATTTGCTGAAATTTTATTGACACTACATCTAATATAGTCAAGACCGCCGTCAAGAATATATAATTCATTAGATGATGTATCTACATATTCTTTATAATCGTGTCGATGATAACTTTGTAAAATAGTTCCATCTGGTGTCATGATTCTATTAGCCAACAACTTAGTCATTATATAATCTCAATGTAATATTTCTGTATTTTTTATATCAAAATCGATCTTTGTTGCTGCTGCGTTAAGTAAAATATCATTAAATTCTTTTCCAAAATTAGATGCGTGAGCAATAACACACAGTCTACCTAAAACGATACTTAGAATTAAACTAGCGTCATTTCTTTCAGTAATTATTTTTTTAAATAAAAAGTCATCAATTTCATAACACAAATCACTTAATTTTTCATCTGTCATTATCTATCTTCCCATGAGAGTTTGCACATATTAGGATTGTGCGTAAGTTGAATACATTGATTCATGAATTGAGAATATTCTTGTTCTTCTTCCAATGTATACGGTTGTACTACTTCTTCTTGTTCAAAAACTGGGATAGCAAATACAACAAATGGCGTAGTGATTTGTTTCCATATTATATTTTGATGATGTTGATGATGACCACGAAAATTAACTGGAACTATTCTAGCGAAAGAATTGTTAGAATCTGAGTGATGACCGCCAGCAAACGCTTGTGTACTCATGAAGAATACACAAAACATCAAGAATTTAGACATATAAACCTTCTATCGAAGAACGTACTTATAAGAGACGGGTTCTCCGCTTCGTTCTGATTTACGAATAGGATTACAATGCACGTTAACTGGTACCATTACACGACCGAACGGTGTTTTCTGTGTAATGTATTCGACGAAGGGCCGCATACCAGAGTCAGAGCATTGCTCACTTGCCGCAATCACTTCATTACGAGGCATCGCATGAACTTCAAAATCAGGAACAGTAGGAATTTGTTCTTGACTCGTATACTTTGGTGGCTGTGTTAGAAACGGCGGTGTACTCGAACATGCAGTTAGAGACAATGCGCTGATTACAACAAATAATAGTTTAATTTTTTTCATTTTGCAGACTCTTTAGCAAAAGTTTGAATTTTAGTAACAGAATTATCAAGTATCTTAGCAATACCAGAGAATCCAACAGATTGAATAATGATACCGATAACGATACCAATTAACAAATTTTTCATTTCATTCCTCTATAATCAATTTACCAATGTCAATGTACTGCTGAATCGTTGATTCTAAGTTTTTCTCATGTATGCTTGGAGCAGAGAAAACATAATCGAGTTTAGAATCAACACCAACATCTGACAGTTCATGATTTAAGTATAACACTGCTTCATACGCTGTGTCAAAGACTTTTGATCTAATGTTGTTAAAAAGCAACGGTTTAGCTACGTATTTCAATCTTTATTCCTCGATCTCGATTCTTATCATGGAAGTAACTCTCCGTTAACAAGGTTTCCGTGCCACCCGCAACGATTGGAGCAATTGATGCTGGGTGTTAGCGTCGGTGTATCTAAATTTCCGTCCCAGTGCCAAACTGGATGATCGGCAGGGGCCGTTGAGATACGCACGATACATCTATCAAACCGACCGCCACGGCACGGCAGTGCAATCGCTGACATATCGGCATTAAACGCAAATTCGTCTGGTTGATAAAGATTCATGTTTTCAGACTGATCTGCTCGTAACTGTTCGTGTGTGCGTTCGCTTCTACGTAGATTCATAATCACTCCTCGATCTCGATTGAATAAGCCTTGTCGGCGAGTCGTTTGGGATTGTCCCATTGATCTGCGTCAGCTTCTTCCTCGGTGTCGTAAAATTCTGATACCCGATGACTTGGATACAAATTCACCCATACGGTGCGTTTTCTGGGGACCATGAAAATATCCTCTGCCCATTCTCCCCCATCCAATCTGTACATGCCGTTTGGAAGAAGTCTTTTAAGATTTCCTTCGCTGTCGCAAACAACTAAATTTTTATCTCCTCTCCCGATACCAACAAAAAATCTTTCTTCGCCGAAACGATTAACAATCGGATCGCCAGCTTTTGCACGTTCTAAATCAAATGGTTTCATTCTTCACCGCCACAGTTTGTTTTGGAATATGTCTAATATGAACGTTAAGATGACTTTGAATTGCACCAACTCTATCTTCTAAAGAATCATATTGAGATTTTTTAACAAATTCTTTTGCCATCTCTAGACAAACATAATAGTGAAGTTTCGAATGTGCTTCAGAAAGATTTTTATAATTATCCCATAAAAAATAAAGAAATATTGATCCAAATACGATAATCAAAAAGAGTAAAAGCCATAATATTTTAAGTTCGTTCATGTTCTATCCTTTATTTAAAATTCTATCTAATATAAATTTTTTTATAATAAAAAAGTTATACAAAAATAAAAAACACATATATGTAGCCATTAAATAATCTTCGTAATAGATGAATGAAATCATCATACAAAAACAGAGTATTGTAAATGTTATTGATATCGTGTCTATGATTAAAATTAATCTATTCATTTTGTATCCTTTAATTTTCTGATTGCGTCAGATGCGTATGTTAAGGCAGGATGTCTTTCAATGGGTTCATATCTAATTGCTGTTTTAGCGGCTTCTTCTAGCGCAGAAGAACGTATAAAATTAACAATATGTTGAAGTTCACGGGCCGCGGCTAGGGCTGATTTATGGTTCAAATGATTATCATATCCTGGATATGGTTCGGAATTTTCAAGCGCATGAACAATCAAATCAAGTTTGTCTTTCATGGAAAATACCTCCACAAAGTTACTGCAATACCAGCAATAATTAAAGTCAAACCAATACAAAAAACCGTAACAAAAATGTTGTTAAACCAGTCTGGCGCATCTTCCGTCTCAATCCTTGCTACATACAACGAAATGGCTATCAAAACAAATCCTATTGCTGTCATGTCATCCCCTTACCAATCTCAGCGGCGCACCTAACGATTGCTCGGCGGGTTGCACTGTATGGGTCGTTACTTACACGTTCAACCTTATACTTTTGTCGGTAATTGTCTTTGACGTCAAAGTATCCGGCATATATGGCTACGCCGTCGTCCTCCCCCGTGTAAAAGTCAATACTTAACTTCACCGCCAGCCGCAA
>Ga0007828_1000220_pt1 | contig 15883 bp, 20 predicted proteins | sample CryBogCBE16Oct07_FD_71232 | JGI IMG/M metagenome (GOLD analysis project Ga0007828, IMG submission 71232) | Freshwater microbial communities from Crystal Bog, Wisconsin, USA - CBE16Oct07 | ecosystem: Environmental > Aquatic > Freshwater > Lake | place: Crystal Bog, Wisconsin, USA | collected...
TGCTCAAGACCTAGCCGAACTCAAACGTCTAGCTGGAGTACCCAGTCTACTAGAAGCCGATGCAGGCGGTGGTGGAATAGCAACAACTCCACGTGCCATCGAAGATGGCATAACCAGTCCGGTAGGTAGCAACATATCGGTTACGGCCAATGAACGCAATGAGCTGATGCGTGAGTACGCAGTACAACCCGGAACTGACTTGTGGTTTATAATTAACTTTACTAGACCCTATCTCAACGGCAGTCTACGAGCACACGTTGAGAAGTATTTGAAACAACATCCTGAATATCGTCCAAGATATCGTGCTGGCGAAGCGCCTAGCGAAGCATAAATAAAATGTAGTTCGCGATAGTGGAATATCCAACTACTCTAATGTTATTAAGGAACACCAGCATGAATATTTATTATGTTTACGCATACTTGCGTAAATCCGATTCAACCCCGTACTACATAGGTAAAGGCAAAGGCAATCGAGCATTTAAAGGTCGACATAGCGTATCTATTCCTAAAGATAAAACCAAGATAGTTATATTAGAACAAAATTTAACTGATGTTGGGGCTTGTGCAATTGAAAGAAGAATGATACGTTGGTACGGTAGAAAAGATATTAATTCTGGAATATTGCACAACCGAACTGATGGGGGCGATGGTAGTTCAGGTATTATAATGTCGCAATCTACTAGAGAAAAACGCAAAGGAATGTTTACCGGAAACAAGAATCCAAATTTTGGAGGCAAGGCGTTTAAAAAAGATACTGCACTAAAAATAAGTAAAACAAAAACAGGAATCAAAGATTCAGACGAAACACGACTTAAAAAGAGTATAGCAAGACAAGGTAAACTAAATCCTATGTTTGGAAAGAAAGGCCCTTTATGCCCAAATTTTGGAAAAAAGAAGCCTCCTCGAAAAATATTAAAATGCCAATATTGTGAAAAAGAAGTTGATTCGCACAATCACACTAGATGGCATGGAGATAAGTGCAAGTTTAAGCCACTTTTTTCTGGACTCCTAAATACTGATTCCACGATTCTTGTCTAACTGTAAATGGCATATCCTTCCATTTCTTAACCAGCGAATAATAATCGGGTTTATACGGCATTCTCATTGGTTTAATATTTGTTTTACTACCTTTATTAAAGTTACAAGTTTTACAAGCAGTACAACAGTTAGTCCAATTGGTTTTACCACCAGCCACTCTAGGCACCACATGGTCAATGGTTAAGTCTTCAAAATCAAAGGTGTCTCCGCAGTATTGACATTGAAACAAGTCACGTAGGTACATGTTGTAGCGGCTAAAGCGCACACCCTTTTTGTATTGAAAGTAATCTTTGGTAACACAAACCGAAGGCACGTTTATGGTCAGCTTCTCGCTACGAATCAACCAATCAGGATAAGTTTCAATGACCGTGATTCTTCCAAGAAACATTAATTTTATTGCGTGACGCCAATCTATTACACTAAGTGGTAATATAGAAATGGGCTCAAAATTTGAATTTAATAGAAGAGTATCACTCATTTTAAATATTTATTTTGTAGAAAGTTAAATATACATATATTATAACGGAAATATTACAAATGGGCAAAGATCTAGAAACCGCAATTATCCGAAGTCCATACAAAGCGATGAGCATGACCGAAGAGCAAATTCTTGAGTTTGCCAAATGTGCTGATCCTGTCTCAGGTCCTGAATACTTCATGACCAATTATTTTTATATCCAGCATCCTACCAGGGGATCAATACAATACAAGCCCTACGAATATCAGATTCGTTTAATTAACGCTTACCATACCAATAGATTCTCGATCAGTCTAATGCCTAGACAGACTGGTAAAACAATCAGTGCCGCAGGATACCTGTTATGGTTTGCGATGTTTATTCCAGATAGTACTATTTTAGTTGCTGCCCACAAGTATTTGGGTGCACAGGAGATTATGCAACGTATCCGATACAGTTATGAAAACTGTCCGGACTTTATACGTGCCGGGGTCACAAGTTACAATAAAGGGTCATTGGACTTTGAAAACGGTAGTCGTATAGTAAGCCAAACAACAACAGAAAACACAGGTCGTGGTATGTCCATATCGCTCCTGTACTGTGATGAGTTTGCATTCGTAAGACCCACTATTGCATCAGAGTTTTGGACTTCGATTACTCCTACATTGAGTACTGGTGGTAAGTGTATTATTACTTCAACTCCCAACTCGGATGAAGACCAGTTTGCACAGATATGGCGTGCCGCCAACGATTGCTTTGACGAATACGGTAACACAACGCCACTAGGCAAAAATGGATTTAAGGCCTTTTCTAGTAAATGGCAAGAAACTCCGGGTCGTGACGAAGCGTGGGCAAAACAAATGCGAGCACAACTGGGCGAAGAACGTTTCCGTCGTGAGATGGAGTGCATTACGCAAGATTCAATTTTAACTCTACGCGATAACTCGGGTAAAATTTTTAATGCAACCATTGGTGATCTTGAACAATTATTACGTTAAGTTCATAAGTTCATCATTTACGACACTAAATAATAATATGAAAACACATAAACATCATATTATTCCTAGGCATGCAGGTGGCACAGACGATCCCTCTAATGTTATAGAATTAACTGTAGCGGAACATGCAGAAGCACATAAAAAATTGTATGAACAATATGGAAGAGTACAAGATAAAGTTGCTTGGATGGGGCTAGCAAATTTAGCACCACATGCAGATTTAATGTATGAATTAAATTCTAATAGGATGAAGGGCGAACTAAATCCAATGTACGGAAAGCCGGCCCCTAATCGTGGAATCAAACGTCCTGGGGTTGGTGGCAGAAAGAAAGGGACAACGTGGTCTGAGGAAGAACGCAAATCAAAAATGGAAATGCATAAATCTAAAGAGCATAAAGAAAAAATGAGTAAAGTTTACACTGATCCGACTCGCAATGAAAAAATAGCAAAAGGACGAAAAGGTAAACTTGGTGCCGCAAATGGTAAAGTTTGGTTCAATAACGGCATAGAAGAAAAATATTATACATTAGGCCAACAACCTGAAGGATACGTTCGTGGAAGAATTAATAAAAAATAAATTAGGCTTACAAGTATTAACAGATACCGGATGGAGCGACTTTGATGGAGTACTCAACAAAGGCCAACGACAAGTAGCATTGGTGCAACTAGAGCAGGCGTCTATTAGAGCAACACTTGATCATAAAATCTTTACAGATAATTTTGTTGCTCTAATGGTTAAACAATTGAAACCCGGAGTTAAAATACACACTACATTGGGTATACAAAAAGTTGTCTCGGTCACAATTCTTGAAATAGAAACAGTATATGATTTATTAAACGTAAAAAATAATCATAGATTTTATGCAAATGGCATTTTATGCTCAAACTGCGAATTCATTATCTTTGATGAAACGCTTATCAATTCCTTGCACTTGGTAGAGATGGCCGGCATAGAGCCTGTAGAGCGACAGGGACAGATACGTTGGTACAAAAAGCCCGAAAAAGGTTGTACCTATGTTGTGGGCCTGGATCCCAGTCTGGGCACTGGAGGAGACCCTGCTGGTATACAGGTGTTTGAATTGCCAGGACTCAAGCAAGTGGCCGAATGGAGCCACAACAAAACTATTGTGCAACGTCAAGTGGTCATCTTGCAAGAGATATGCAAGTATTTGAGTGAAGTTGCAGGCAGCACAAATGTCTATTACAGTGTTGAAAATAACACACTAGGTGAAGCAACACTGGTAGTTATTAGTCAAATGGGTGAAGAAAATATTCCAGGTGTGTTCTTGAGTGAACCCAGACGTCAAGGCGGTGGTGGTACCAGATTTAGAAAAGGTTTCAATACTTCGCATAAAAGCAAACTGGCTGCCTGTGCCAAACTAAAAAGTCTAATAGAAACCAAACGCATGAAAATTGCCAGTAAATTGTTGATATCTGAGTTCAAGAACTTTGTGGCCAAAGGGCACAGTTACGAAGCCAAGATTGGCGAACATGACGACTTGATCATGGCAGTATTGTTGTGCATACGAATGATGCAGTTGCTACAGGAGTTTGATGCCAACATGTATGCCGAACTACGAGACAATGTGGACAACTTTGTAGAACCCATGCCGTTTATCATGGTTGGTAACTACTAGAAAAGATAAATACACTTATGAAAGAAATAGAATCAATCTCCGCCGCACTATTTGATAAAATACGCTCACGTTTTCCTACGGTAACGTTGGGCGACGAAAAAGCCAAGGCTGAAACAGACCCTACTAAAGCACGATTTTTTAATTTCAACTACACCGACGAAGACGGTACCGAACATGGTAAAATCACAATCAGTTTAATTGATGAAACCGGACTCAAAGTCTACTACAGTCAAAACATTGTTGCAGACATGGACATGGAGCAACGCAAACACTGGTACGAATTTCTAAGAAACCTAAGACAATTTGCACGACGCAATCTACTCACATTTGACACACGAGATATAAACAAATCAAATCTACAGATACAAGACGTAAAACAACAGGCCAAAGTGGACACTGTTGCTGGCATAGATGACGTGGCCAACATGAACGAAAGTCGCATGTATGGCACCAGCCGATTCAGTTATGCTGATCTAGGTGAAACCAGATTGCGTATACAACATGCTGGCACGGTCAGTGACGAAGTACACGGCGACCGTAGTCGTAAAATAGAAAAAATATTCATTGAAACCTCAGGCGGGGAAAGATTCTTGGTTCCATTTAGAAATCTACACGGCGCACGAGCCCTGGCACAACATGTCGGGCTTGGTGGCAACCTGCACGACGAGCGCGGACAACACATCTGCGACATGGTAAAAGAAATGGCCGCAATGAGCCATTTTGTTCGCAGTACCAAGCGTCGTCAATTTGAAGATCAAGAAACTGCTGACATGACTCACGCAGCAGTCAAACACTACGAACAATTAAAAAAACATCTCAAGCGTATGCGTCATCCCGACGGCTTACAGGCCTACTTTGACTGCTGGAATCCCACTCCAGACAGTCAAGACGATCCAGTGGACATTGATGCCCTGCGCGAACGCTTTGTTAAAAAAGTTTATGATGATCGCTTTAACGATGCGCTACCCTATGTGTATCGAGCACACCAAATGTATCGCGAGAGTTTGGGCGAGTACGGTGATACCCTAGACGAGTGGGCTACCGAAGTCACCGAAAGTGCCTGGACCAAACCAGACACTGCCGATAAAGTTCGTGCCTTGCGTGAACTGCTCAAGACCACGATACCAGTAGGCATAAACGGGGTTGACGCCAAGTACAAAATCGAAGAAATCATTGGTGATGATGACCTAAACGATGCTATAGAGCAATTAGCCGACAATCAAGGTCCCGATGCAGATTGTAGATCACTGATCAAGAAGTGGTTGCTGGATCATATGCCAGGATTGTTAAATGATTTAGAAATTGGCAAGAAAAACAGTGAAGATGCACAAACCAATTGGGCTCAACCGGTGAGTCCGCGCCAGGCTCATGGTGACGAATACGCAGCCGGAACTACCCCAGGCGATAACAGTCACAATATGGCTTACTAGCATAAATATTAAATAGGAGAATATATTATGGACCCAAGATTTTTTAGAAAGTATGCAGATCTAGTAGAATCTGCAGAAAAAGATTTACCTGTTCAGCAATTGGATGAAGGCCTAATGAACATGCTACAAGCGCCAATGAAAAAATTGGCAAATGCCATCATGAGCAAACTTGATCCACAAACTTTACAAGGATTGCAACAAGCATACCAATCAAGCGGCGGCGATCGTGACAAAATGATGGCAGCAATTGGTATTACCAAACAAGACCTGGCACCATTGGCCAAAAAAGCCCAACCCGGTCAAGCCCCTGGTCAAGCCCCTGGTCAACCCGCACCGGTCAACGAAGATTGGAACAATAGCTCGTTGAAAGGAAAAATTCTAACAGTGCTCATGAATGTTTTACCATTAACTGGAGTACTAGATTTATTATCTGGTGGACATATTGGCTTTGGAATGATGGGAGACGGCATCATGACTGCTATATGGTATGTGGTAAGTGCTGCTTTGGTCTGGGGTTGTGGACACTATGACTTTACCGACAACGCAAATGCCAAACCTGGTCAAGCGCCTGCCAAAGGCGGATTGTCTACTGGAATGGGACAAGGTAGCTTCTAAACTATTTTTGAGCATTCGTCCAAAGGCACAAATTTTGTGCCTTTTTCTTTGACAAGCTAAATACTATTGTTATATACTAGCAGGGTGCTAGTATATATCTAGGCACATTTTAAGACCATCTTAATATAACATACAAGGAGCATATATTATGGCAATGACATTAGCAGAAATTCGCGCAAAACTACAAGCAAACGAAAACCGTGGAAGCGGTAACTCACAATCCGGTGGTGACAATCAAATCTACGCACACTGGAACATTCCCGAAGGCACAAGTTCTAAAATTCGTTTTTTACCAGATGGTAACTCGAAGAACAGCTTCTTCTGGGTAGAACGTGCAATGATCAATTTGGAATTTGCTGGAGTCAAAGGCCAAGCTGACAGCAAACGTGTTACTGTCAAAGTTCCATGTATGGAGATGTACGGTAATGAAGTACCATGTCCTATCCTGGCTGAAGTACGTCCCTGGTTCAAGGATCCCAACCTAGAGGAAATGGGTCGTAAGTACTGGAAGAAAAAGAGTTATGTGTTTCAGGGCTTTGTACGTGAAAACGCACTCAGCGATGACAAAACTCCCGAGAATCCAATTCGCAGATTCACAATCAGTCCACAAATCTTCAACATCATCAAAGCAGCATTGATGGATCCTGAGATGGAAGAATTACCAACAGATAGCCAACGTGGCTTGGACTTTGTTGTTACCAAAACATCAAAAGGTGGCTATGCTGACTACTCAACATCAAAGTGGAGTCGTAAGGAATCAGCACTGACTGCACAAGAGCAGGCCGCAATTGATCAATTTGGTTTATTTGATCTCAGTGACTTTTTACCCAAGAAGCCCACAGAGACCGATCTCAAAGTGATCAAAGAAATGTTTGAAGCTTCGGTAGATGGTCAACCATATGACCTCGAGCGTTGGGGCAACTACTACAAGCCATATGGTTTGGGTGGTAACTCGGCACCAGCTAGTGCAGATGCAGACGTTGCACCTGTTGCCAAAGCAGCTCCAGTGGCAACACCAGCACCGGTAGTGGATGATGAAGATGACACCCCAGTGGCAACTGCACCAGTGGTAACACCCGCAGCAGAAGCCAAACCAGCAAGTCAAAAGGCTGAAGACATTCTGGCCATGATTCGTAATCGTCAGAAACAGTAAGCAAATATAGTGGACAAGACGATAATTCAGCCCCGGAACGATAAACCGGTCAGCTAACTTGTCCACTATTCTTCAATTAAGGAAACCACATGGCAAAAGCATTTGACGTAAGCAAATTTAGAAAAGGCATTACTAAAAGCATTGATGGCATTAGTATTGGCTTCACTGATCCCACTGACTGGATCAGTACAAACAACTATGCATTAAACTATCTTATCTCGGGCGACTTTAACAAAGGCATCCCCATGGGCAAGGTCACAGTTTTTGCAGGCGAAAGCGGAGCAGGCAAGAGTTTTATCTGTTCGGGCAATTTAATTAAAAACGCACAAGCTCAAGGTATCTATCCCATTCTAGTAGATACCGAAAACGCACTTGACGAAGCCTGGTTGCAGGCCCTGGGTGTAGATACCAGTGAAGACAAACTGTTAAAATTGAACATGGCCATGATTGATGATTTGGCTAAAATGATCAATGACTTTGTTAAAGAATACAAAACCATTCCCGAAGACCAACGTCCCAAGGTATTGTTCATTATTGACAGTTTGGGTATGTTGTTGACTCCCACAGACGTCAATCAGTTTGCAGCCGGTGACTTGAAAGGTGACCTAGGTCGTAAACCCAAAGCACTCACTGCCCTAGTACGTAACTGTGTTAACATGTTTGGAGACTTGAATATTGGCTTAGTAGCAACCAATCACACATACGCCAGCCAAGACATGTTTGATCCTGATGACAAAATATCGGGCGGACAAGGCTTCATTTATGCTTCCAGTATTGTTGTGGCCATGAAGAAACTCAAACTCAAAGAAGATGAAGATGGCAACAAGATATCAGAAGTAAAAGGTATCCGTGCTGCATGTAAGATCATGAAAACACGCTATGCCAAACCGTTTGAATCAGTACAAGTCAAGATACCATACGAAACTGGTATGAATCCTTACTCAGGTCTAACTGACTTGGTTGAAGGCAAAGACCTACTCAAAAAAGAAGGCAACAGTTTGGTATATACCACAGTGGATGGAGAAGTTATCAAGAAGTTCCGCAAAGCCTGGGAACGCAATGATGATGGATGTTTGGATCGCATAATGAGTGATATCACTGCACATCCACATGTACTGTCCAAAGCTACACCAGTTGAACTACCAGAAGAGGAAACCGCAGAATGAGCATGGACGTAGAAGTTTTAATCGAAACGTACACAATCCTGAAGCAGTACATTCCAGTCAAGGATCGTCAAGAGGCTGCTGACAATTTGATGAGTGTGCTGGTAGACATGTTGGGTGACATTGACTTGCAAGAGTTCGGTGCCACTGACAGTGCTACCAAAAAAGCACTCAAAGAATATGTACAAGACGAAGAAGATGACGACGATTACGAAGACGAGTGATCAATGTTTTACAATAGAATTACTGCTGATCTAAGTGTAATTCCCGAATTCATCGAATACTTTGAAAACGAGTTGATTGTTGCCAGGTCTGAAATAAAAATTAAAGGTAAGGTAGAATCTGCACTAAGTAATTTACCTGGCGAAACTGAACAACGGTTTAACCAGTTACAAGAAATAGAAGCAGTGCTAGAATACCTTAATATACAATTACGCAAGATCCGGCAACGGCATTACAAGAAATACCTGGAGTCGTACAACCGTGCACTCACAAGTCGTGATGCTGAAAAATATGCTGAAGCCGAAGACGAAGTAATCGACATGGAAACCATTATCAACGAAGTTGCACTAGTTCGCAACAAATGGTTGGGGGTCATGAAAGGCATCGAAAGCAAGAACTTTATGCTGGGTCACGTGGTTCGACTACGAACTGCCGGAATGGAGGACATTGTGGTATGACAGATTGGCGGCAACGTGCAGACGAACTAATAGAAGAATTTAATGCTTGTTGTCGTGCAAAACCACGCCACGATGCGGTAAATTTTCAATTAGAAAAAGATGCAGTTGCCAAATTTGCACATCATCTGTCTACACAACGTGCTTGGGGCGGAGATCTTGAAATAGCTGAAGCATGCCACCAACTTGAGTCAAGAATGAAAACGCTTAAAGAAAAATTAATAATGGAGATATTAAGCGATGGCACACTTTAAAAATGCACACGAAAGTCATGTACACAGTCTTGAGGTATTGCAACTGTTATACGAGTATGACACTTTTCTAGATAGCTTGCAAGTGATAGCTGACATGGGTTGTGGTGAGGGATTTGACAGCAAATGGTGGGCCGAGTTAGCCACACGAGATGATCCGCCCGAGCCACACAACTACAAGGTGTATGCAGTTGACCAAAATATCAAGCAACTGGATCGTGGTGTGCGTGATCTTGCCAACGTGGTGCCTATTGAAGGCAATTTTGAAGAACGCATCATACCAACACAGGTGGACTTGATCTGGGCACACGACAGTTTTCAATACGCACGTGATCCTTTTAAATGTCTGGCCACGTGGAAAAATACCTTGAATCTAAATGGCATGCTGGTGTTGAGTATACCACAAACCACATACTGGGAAACTTCGCACAGTCGACTGGTGGTCAGCAATCACAGTCATCAATACTACAATTACAATGTGTTAAACTTGATCTACATGTTGGCCATTTCAGGGTTTGACTGTAGAGACGCTTACTTTTATCGTAAAGTGGGTACTCCGTGGTTGTATGCAGCAGTGTATGCCAGCGAACATGCTCCAGTGGGACAACAAGTGGGCTGGTACGAACTGGCCGAAAAGAAATTAATAAACGACAGTATCATAGCCAGTGTGGATCGCTACGGTTACGCTAGATTAGAAGACACCATTGTGCAGTGGCTGGACAAAGACAACTACTTGATTACCGATTGATCTTGAACAGATAAATACTGTACTATGAACAATTTCGGCGCAGACGTAAAATATCTCCTATCCATATCGGATCAACTTCCACCAGACCTATTGACACTTGTTGATGGCATTGCCACTGTTATTGTGGATGCAGTTAAACAGGTAAAAACTTTACGGGAAGGAACACAGTCAGGTGCTACTCCCAATATTGCTTTATTGAATACGCTTTCCGGGGAAGCAATCAATTTGGCCATTCAACTGGCCATAGAACGAGGTCTAATAGATCCTGCCAAAGCCGACGAGCTCAAGGCACGAACCCCAGAGCTAGTGGCCGCAGTACAAGGCAGTGAAGCATACAAAAAAGCTGCTGCCAAAACCATTGCTGGCATGAAGTTAAATGTGCGCGGTGAATTTGCCAAACTGACCAAGAGCATTGAAGATACTGCCATGGAATTTGTCGAAAGATTCAAAGTAAAACCAATTTGGGCCAGGAATCTTGTGGGCATGTTCACTGCCGATATTGACCTTGAGACTCGAGATAAATTTTTAGCATTGTGCCGTAGTGGCAAAGCATTAAACATAGAGGGCATGATCAAACAGGGACATGGCACTCTTGACAATGTGATTGCCACCAAAGATCCCACAATCAAAAAGGTGTACAACTCGGTAAAGGCCACATTGTTGGACATCAGTCTCAGTACCGGACAACGCGGTGCAACTGGGCCATTTGAAGCCATGTTGGCCATCATGGGTGGAGCCGTCAAGCCCGAAGCCGACGAGGGCGGCGATGTAAAAATCAAAATTAATGGCAAAGACAAAAAGTTTGAAGTCAAGGCCGGATCAATCACGGTCAATGTCAAACCCGGAGTAAAACAACTCAACATCAGTGCCGGCGAAAGTTCGGCTTGGTTAGACTCCACAGGCGAACTGTCAGGCGACAATTTACGCAGCAAAGGCAATGCCTGGTTAGATAAAAATATCCCTAATCTTACTCCGGCGCAGAAAACACTCTGGCAGACTGCTGATTTCCGCAGCAAAAAATTACCCAACCTTAAAGATTTTTTAATCAGTATTGATAAAAAAGATCCCAGCAATTCAAGCCGATTGATAGCAAACATGATGTTGCAATCTTTTCCATCTGTGCGAGACGAAAAAGTAAAAGCAGCTGGATTTAATTTTGCCACCAGTGTGAAAAAAATCTTGGCCGGTATCATGGCACTGGATAAAATGGCCATAGCACGTGAACAAGGCGCCATGGCTCTAATAGAATATGCCGTGGGTAAAGGTAACGATGGTTTTATACTGTTCAACAGCAGTATCCAAGAATACAAGATATTCATGGAATTAAAAGGTATTGTTGATGTATACAATCAGCGCATCAATGACGATGATGCTAGAACTTGGGAAGAGAGTCTGGTACGATTCATTGACCCCATGACCATGCAACCCGGCGCCATGAAGTCAAGCCCGTCAATATATTTTGGCCCATTGGGCAAAAGTCAGCGAGCCAAACGCTATGCTCAAGAGTATGCCATGGATCCTGAACGAGTGGCTGAACGCGAAAAAGCCGAAGCCAACGGCGACAAAGAATTGCCCGATGCCGAATCCGGATTTGGTGATGGCAAAGTGCCCAAAAAGGCCGCAACCACACGCAGTCAAGCAGTGGATAAAAAGATTGACAAAATTGCCAAAGGTGCACCGGCAGTCACTGGTCTACGACCCAAAGGAGCCAAGGCTCTAGCCAGTCGACGTGGTCGAATCAGTGAAGGCATTGCACTGGGTCGTGAACGTAGATAACTGTTGACATCAGTCAAAAAATACTGTATAATTGTGTTTCAATGAGCGAATATATAATACAACCCACCAACATCGGCACCACTCCGATCATGATCGAACACACCGGTAACATTTTTCTCTATGCTCACGATGATGAGATGTTGCGGATTACCCCAGATGGATTTTATGTGCGTGGAGTACCGGTGCCGCAAGACGCTAAAGAAGCTGAAAATGTATACAATGCATTTGTAGCATGGATGGCCTGGGCCAAGCTAACTCAATAAGGAATAGATATGACATCAAGAAAAAATGTACAAGATTATGTGATGCATCTTCGCGGATGGATTCCCGAAGATGTGTGTAAACAAACTATAAAAGAATTAAAAAAGAACAAAGAAGATTTTTCTCAGCACAGCTTCTACAATAATTTAACAGACAGTTTTCACAGTTACGACAAAGAACTCAGCATTGGATATACTCAGACCACCACATATCCATTCTTGATGCAACGAACCTGGGACGCTTTGAAATCATATACCACGGAGTATGGCGGTAAACATTGGGGAACTTGGGCCGGGTATAGCGGTATTCGTTTTAATCGATATGATAAAAATACACAGATGAAAGCTCACTGTGATCATATTCACAGTATGTTTGATGGACAAAGAAAAGGAATTCCAATTTGTTCAATCCTGGGACAATTGAACACCAACTACACCGGCGGCGAATTCATAATGTGGGAAGATACTGAGATCAAAATGGAAGCCGGTGACGTACTGGTATTCCCCAGTAATTTTATGTATCCACACGAAGTCAAGGAAGTGACCAAGGGCACACGTTACAGTTGGGTCAGCTGGTGTTGGTAACTGTTGTCAAAATACAACACCGGGATTGACTACAAAAGATCAATCCTGTACAATTGACACTTAACTAAACAAATGGATAAATAAATTTACTTATTTTCCGAAAACACTTGACAACAAAAGGTAAATAAACTATAATTGACAACATGATGAACACACTCTTACAATCATTGCAACCAAAACATATAGCCAATCTAGGTTCAGCGCCCTATTGGTCACTGTTTTCATCTACAATGATTAATAGTGACCGTGAGCCAGGGGGTTCTAGTTAACATATTCTAAAAAAGTATCTTAACTAGAGCCCCTGGACTAAACACCCAGGGGTTCTTTTTTATAGGACGGTAAAATGACACAAAAGCTAGAAGATCAAGAAGTTGACTTCAACTTTGTGCCAGATCAATTTACACTCTCGCAGGATCAGGTAATGAAACTGCTAGAGGATAAAGTTGGACGAGCAGAAGTTCAAGTTCAACGTATTGCTGACTTAATGGACAAGATGCGTAGAGGCATCCTGGATTAATTGGCAATAAGTGTTAAAAGGCAACGTGGGCCGGCATGCAACACTTTAAAGATGCAACAAACGGGCGGACTGTGGGATGAAGCACCAAGTGTGAAAAATCACAGGCTAGGGTATAGCTCTAGCATATCCTGTAGCAATACAGGGTATTCTAAAACATACAAGATGACTATTCCTGGGGGCAATGAGAGCCCACTAAGGCAGGCACGGATCCCGTGACACTAGTATGTTTTAGAATATGGGCTGTTAGTGATAATGGGAGCACGGGGGCTTTGCAAGCCTTAGGTGGGAGTTCGATCCTCCCACGGTCCACCAAATTGGGAGTATAGTATAATGGCAGTGCGGCGGTCTCCAAAACCGCTAGTGGAGGTTCGATTCCTTCTACTCCCGCCAAGTACGTGCAGATTGTAGCAGATCTATATAGGTTTGATTGTATGAGCAATTGAATGGTACAGGTTCTATACCTTGTACCGTAATTTTACTGATATCAATATCACAGGATCTAGCTGTATATCTGCCATATAATTCGTTATGTGATACAAATCCAGCTCGTTGAATACTGTCAGGGAATACCACAGATTTGTGTACAGTGCCTTCCATGGCCTGAAACTCCGCGACATCCACTGTGACTGTATCGGCTTGAGCCAAAGGTATTTCTTTGTTGAGCCATTCATGATCAATGACATATTGTGGCAAAGGTGTAGTAATCACAATCCAGTCAGCGACTCGTTGCATTTCTTGAATTGCAGGAATCACATCATGGACATAAAGATGTTCTAGATTTTCTAAACTAAAAGCAATATCAAATGAGTCACTGTCAAAGGGCAGTTGATTGGATTGTGCAAGTATCACAGAATCATAAATTGCAGTAGTTTGCAGTCTTGCAACTGCTGCTGGACTCCAATCGATGCCAACTGAATAAGCAACTCGGTTGCTCACTGCGTCGTGTATTCGTTGCCGGTGAAATCCTGATCCGCAACCGATATCTAGTATACGTAAAGGTCTATTGAGTTTATCATATAAGACATTTATTTGTTCAATAACTATGTCACTGGAGAATGGCGGGCTAGTTTGACCTTGTTTGAGATCTAGTCGAAATTGTCTAAGCATGTAATATTTAACATTCAGCCCCCTTAGTTAAAAAGTATAACAACGTCTTGATAAGGCGTAGTCGGAGGAGCGTTACCTCCCGGGGGTACCAAAAAGGGTTCGTAGCTCAATGGATAGAGTTCCGGTCTTCGAAATCGTAGGTTGGGGGTTCGAGTCCCTCCGGACCCACCAAACATGCAACTTTAGCTGATGTGGTCATAGCGGCGGTCTGAAGAGCCGTTGAACTAGGTTCGATTCCTAGAGGTTGCACCATCATGCGTCGTTCGTCTAATGGTAGGGCCGTGCCCTTACAAGGCACAGACAGAGGTTCGATTCCTTTACGACGCACCAAATGCCCCCGTGGACAAATTGGTAAAGTCGCCTCTCTCAAACAGAGGAGTATGATATGTCTGTTCGAGTCAGACCGGGGGTACCAATTAGCTGATGTGGCACAGTCGGTAGCGCACATCCTTGGTAAGGATGAGGTCATGGGTTCGATTCCCGTCATCAGCACCAATCAGCAAGTATGGCGTAATCGGTAGCCGCAGCAGATTTAAAATCTGCCGAGTTCGACTCGTGCCGGTTCGATTCCGGCTACTTGCACCAACACTGGCGTTCGTTCAATGGATAGGACAGGATTCTTCTAAAGTCTTAATGGGAGTTCGATTCTCTCACGCCGGACCAATTGCGACTATAGCATAGCGGTAGTGCCGCGAACTCATAATTCGTACGGGGGTGGTTCGAATCCACCTGGTCGCACCAAGATTTGACAGTAAATGATGTTAGTGTTATAATAGAAACAAGTTAGAAATCAGTTGGGGGTTAGTTAAATGGTATAACAGCGGATTTTGATTCCGCTATTAATGGTTCGATTCCATTACCCTCTGCCAAAGTTTGTGTTAGTTGTTTGAAAGGAAGTTTATGAAGTTGTACATGTTGTATGGAATCACTTACGACCATTCTCCTGGTGAGCCTGAATTACTGGGAGTGTTCGATACTAAAGCAAGAGCCAAGTATGCTGGAGAAAAGTATAATTGGGAACTCGAAGGTAATTGCATTTATGACAGTTACAAGATTGTTAAGACAAAACTTAATACATTTTTGGATGATGAAGATCGAGAATTAATTGGAGAAGAATATGAAAGCGTCTGCTAAACAGTAGTGTCAACCTTGTACCCCGTATTGGTCCTGGTTGGCACATTAAAGAACTCTTTAATATAGTATTAAGACATTAAAGAAACTTTTAATACACCAACCCTCTGTGGCGCAATTGGTAGCGCAACGGACTCTTAATCCGCTGGTTGGCAGTTCAAATCTGCCCGGAGGGACCAAATATGGGACAGACGCCGAATAGGTTGCGGCTCCAGACTTTTAATCTGGCGAGAAATTTCTCCGTGTGGGTTCGATTCCCACCTGTCTCACCATATAAAAACACATTCATTAAGGCATCCGGTACGAAAGTAAATTTAGCCGAATGTGTTTCTATATGGTA
>Ga0007828_1000223_pt1 | contig 15815 bp, 12 predicted proteins | sample CryBogCBE16Oct07_FD_71232 | JGI IMG/M metagenome (GOLD analysis project Ga0007828, IMG submission 71232) | Freshwater microbial communities from Crystal Bog, Wisconsin, USA - CBE16Oct07 | ecosystem: Environmental > Aquatic > Freshwater > Lake | place: Crystal Bog, Wisconsin, USA | collected...
GAAAATATAATAAAAAGTTCAATACAAAATTTAGTTTCAACTTTAATTGATGGAATAGTAGATACTAAATCAATAAAAGACTTAGAGTCATCAAGAAATGATATTATAAAAAATATAGATGAAGTTAATTTCTTAGTAAAATATGAACATGATGCACAAATATCGGGAACAACATACACTCAATTACCTTTAACAAGTTTTAGTGGTTCTGATTTTTATAGTCAATATTCTAATGTTTTAACATATATGAATAATTCTAATACACCATTTACTCAAGATTTAACTTATGATTTATTATCAACTAATCAATACACAACTGAACAAATAAAGAGTATATTATCAGTATTATTATCGGGAAGTAAAGATGAATTAAAACAAATCATAAAAAATGATGTATTCAGTGCTGCCGATATTGAGAATATGAATGCGATTATTAATTTATTTGTGAAAACACCACCACAAAAAGTTTTTAATTTAGATAAATTTCCTATTAGAAAAAATGATAAAGCAATAACGTATCAATCAGGTACTTCTTCAGAAATAGATGTTAAGGATACAACACAAAAAGATAATTTGAATAATATATTTATAAATAAAAAAGGTATTTCCGGTACCACAAATGTATTAAATTTCTATAAACCATAAAATGAGTAGACAATATTACGATAGATATCAATTTTTTGAAAATGATGGTAACTTCCTAATAGTACCTGGAATTGAATTACCTATTAAAGGAACTGACAAATATATTCAATATAAGAGAGGTAAAGATAGAATGGATATGTTATCACAAGAGTATTATGGTTCACCTACTTTTGGTTGGTTAATTATGTTAGCTAATCCATTAGCTGGTAGTATTGAATTTTTAATACCTGATAATTTTTACATAAGAATACCATTTCCTTTATTAGATTCTTTACAAGATTATAAAAATGGTGTAGAATTGTATAAATTATATTATGGCGAACAATAACTTAAATAAGACTGAAAACATACTTGTAAAAGTTGACCAAAACAATGTCATTCTTATCGACCCCAATAGTGTGGTTGATGGGGGTAATGTTTCTATGAGAAATGTTGAACAGGAAAATTTGGTTATGTATGTAAACTTGGAAGCTGATTTAGTACCAAGAACAGTATTAAACATAAATGGTGGACAAACAACAACGGGAAATTTACAATCAATTGCTAAAGGAACTCTTAATATTTTAAGAAATGCTAACGGTAGTGATTTAGATACAAGTTGGACAAATTCGTTTGATGAAAAAAATCAAATTAAAACAGATATAAATGGTAAAAGTACCACTTTGTTTGATAACTCTTCAGATACTTCAGCACAAACTTTTGGTATCGAAAGTATAAACATTGTAATCAAAGGTGTTAATTTTATTCCACAGGTAAATATAAATTTTGTGGATGTTAGAGGTAAGACACTTTTTGATTCACCTAAAAATTCACCGTATGCTGCTTTCTTTCATTTACCTTGGCCTATATTTTATTTAACAGTAAAAGGTTATTATGGTAAGGCTATTAGATATAGATTACATTTAACTAAGTTCAATTCAAAGTATAATGGTTCTAATGGTAATTTTGAAATTGCAACAACTTTTGTAGGTTCCACATATGCGTTCTTAAATGATATTCCTTTAACAGGTATATTAAACGCACCTTATATGTATGCTATAGAAACTGAAAAAAATACCAAACAAAATGGAAACACTAACGAAACAACAAAGATAGTTTCAAAAACAAGTAAAGGTTATACTTTATTAAAATCTGTTTATAGTGATTATGTGTCAAAAGGTTTGTTACCCAAAAGTTTTTTACAAAATCCAAAAACATTAAGAGAAATTATTAGTGTTGCAAAAACTTTGGATAAAATATTAGAAAGAGAAATTTTAGATCAAAAAGTTGATTTCCATATATTTGATGGGGTAAAAGAATTTGAAAAATTAGTACAAAATTTTTTAGCTTCAATCGATGCTTGGGCTCAAAAATACTTGAGTAATAATTTTGCAACAGTTAATAATACAAAATTAACATATTTGGCACCAACGGAAAAGAATTTAAATACAAACATAATTGGTCCAAAAAATAGTAAATCATTGGAATCTATTTTAAATGAATATACTAATAAATTAAATAAAACTACAATTTTTACTGAACATAAATTAAATGCTTCTGGAGTCGATTTTAAAGGACAAACATTTAATTTTTTAAACAACATACAAAATATTAATTTTTATGTGGATCAAGTAGGAGGTAATATAGTTGTAAAATATGAATTATTAAGAAATCAAATTTTAGATATTGAAAGGGCATTTGTAACTCAAAGAAACAAATTACAAACATTTGTGGAGGATGAAATGAATAAGATTATAAGAGACCCATCTAAAGGAATAGGATTCAATCCCACAATCAGAAATATTTTTGGAGTAATAATGGCAAATGCAGATGTGTATATTAAACTTTTAAAAGATGTACACATAAGGGCGTTTGATGTTGCAGAAAAAAGAAAATCATTATTAAAAGGTTATGCAACAGATGAAACAATTGGAGACCCTATATATCCTTGGCCTCAAATTAAAAAAATTGATTCTAACGGTAAACAAAAAGTATTAGCATATCCAGGTGACCCTGATTTACAAGTTGCATTACAATCAACAGACCCTAATTTATGGCCCGAAGTTGACTTCGTAGAAAACTATCATGGTATTGGTACAAAAAGAGTTGATACTACGGCAGAAAAAGAAGGTGGAGTTGGTTTAATAAATTACGTTTTTGAGAACAATACTCCCAATGTTGATATATTAAATATTGCTAATGGATTTGATGTTGTAAATGCAGTTCCTTATGGAGATAAAACAATATCAAATATTTTATATGAAATATTTGAAAGAGCAAGATATGCTACTTTATTAGATACGTTTCAACCAAAATCAATTCAAGAATTGGCCACAAATGAATTTGATAATATTTCAAAATTATTCAAAGAGGATAGTGACATTATAGACATTTTAAGAACCGTAACCAATAGAACTAAATTTGATGAATATTTGTTATCGTTTTCACCATTCGAAAGATATCCATACTTACAAGATAAATTACCAACAATAACCTATCTAAAAACATTAGAAAACTATAATTTTAATTTAGAACAATACGGACAAACTGTAAAATCATTAAAAGATAGTTCTTATTCTGGATTAAATCAAAATCTAATAAGTTATGTTTCAGAAGATTATAGAAAATCAATTTATCCATTTAACTCAAATTTATATTTAAATTATCTAAATAAAAAACAATTCAATTCTGACGATTTGAATATAAAAAATTTCTTGAATATTAATACAAAAGAAGGTTTTATAAGTTCAAAGTTAGATTCTAAAATGTGGGTTAAGGATGGTTATGATACTAATTTATTTAGTCAAAATTTAAACATATTAAATAATGGTTCAGTTAATATTTTAAACACACCATATTTTCATAAACAATTATTTACAGATTTTACTAAGACTAATTCTTCAGGGAAATTTGTTGGTTCGGCATATCTTTTATTAAATTCATTACCATTTTTAGATTTAGAAGATACTATAGTTTCATATACGGGTCCAAATGGTAATATATTGGTTAATCCAAATAAAGCAAGAATGTCTTCTTTATTTAGAGAAGTAAACGCATCACATTATATTCCATATCATTTAATACTTAAATGGGGTTCAATTTATAATAGATATAAAACTTATATTAATAATGGTGTTGATATATTGAATGGTTTTTTATTAAGTGATAATACAACAACACCTATAGATGGACAAACATTTTTTAACGATAATCAAACGGGAAGTACATATGAAACATTTGTAACACCATTCAAACAAGTTACATATAGTAATAAAGATTCAGTTGGATTACATCCTTTTTATGATACCATTTTTAATCAAATTGTTAATGGTTATGGTAACTATAGTGCTTCTTTAGGTAACACCGATTATTTTGATTCTATCACAAATGGAACAACAAATATAACCGAAAAATCGGTTGGTGACGGTATTACATATTTTACTAATTATGTTAACAACTCCACTATTGTATCGACAGATACTTTTTATACTTTACTACCTTCCGTAGGAGATAATTCAATAACTAATTTAACAAATAAAACTGTTAATAGTTTTGGATTCAATCAAAAAGACCAATCGGGATATAGAATTATATGGCAAGATGAATTACTTACAACAGAATTTAGTGGAAAAACGTTTGCGGATTATTCACAATATAATAGAAGTTATGTTAGTACCTTACCAAAAGTAAATGATAATCAATATAGTATAAGTTCTAATTATAGAAAAGTTATGGATTTAATTGCAACATTTAGTCCATCAATTTTAGATGAATTTGAAAATTGTTTTTTAGATTTTGCAACAGAAAAAATTAACGATGAAATACCATATTATAAATTTGAACCATATTCAGGTACATCAAGTACACATATGGTGACTTATCAAAAATTTCAAGATTTATTAAAAGATATTGTTACAGTTAAAATACAACCAACAGATCCGACAGATAAAAATTCATTAATAAATGTCTTAAAAACACAACAAGTTAATAATTTAAAAACAATTACTAATAAGATTTTAAGTCATGATAATTTAATTAAATTTACATTAGGAAATACTAAAGAAATATCTCCATATATTTGGTACGGATTTATTAATTCAGATAATAATACAACCACATTTAAGTATAATTCATATAACGAATCAACTCAATCAAGTAATATATCGTTTATTAAATTATATGTGGGTGAAGACATCGATGGAAATTATTTAAAATTCTTCTCAACTAACGATGTTGAATTGAGTGAGGAGAATGTTTTATTATTCAGACCATTAATTCAAATTTTTGCGGGAGGTTTAAATGATGGTAAGTTTACAGATAAGAAAGGATTTCAAACTTATCTTAAAACTATAACCGATAGTGCGGACACAAGATTAGGTATATATTTAAATCAATTAATACCAAAATTACCATCGTTACCACAAACAAACGCAAACCTTAATCAGTTAACAGTATTCAGTGGTTATCAAGATACAAATTTAAAACTTGAAGAATATAACTACTTTAAGATTTTTAATGATAAATGGGTTGCGGGTAATTCATTAGGATACAGGTCATTAATGGAAGAATTTTTATTTTTAGATAAAGCAAATAAAGATATTGGTGATGTTGCTTATCTAAGTTTAGATAAGTTATTATCATTAGAAGACCCTAAAAATGATAAGGCGGATTTATATAGTGTTATATCTATGTTAATCCAAGGTACTGGTTTTGATATGAGGGCATTACCTGCGTATGTCAATTTCTATGGTACTAATTTTTCAACAAAATCAAGAACAACACCATCCAAAAAAGTTGCACAAAATTTATTTGGTACTTTTTTAGATGTTGACTATCAAGAATCCTCACCTAAAATTATTATACAATATACAGGACCAACTTCTAAACAATTAGAATTATCAGATATTGCACAACAAGAAAATAAATTTAAAAACGATAGTGGTAATTTATTCCAAAATGCACAAAGTCCATTAGTTTATACATTAGACAATAACACTAATTTAGGTGATTTATACAAATCCAATAAAGTTATTGCATTTGAAGTTAGTGCGGGAGATGAAAATCAATCAATGTTTAAAGGTATAACACTTGACCAATCATCACAAAGAGAGACTTCAGAATCTATGCAAGCTCTCGAAAACATGGGTAGATCCGAATCTGGTTCAGGCGTTGGACAAATGGATACAAGTTTATTTGACACTTATAGATTAAGGTCATACACATGTGACGTTACTATGATGGGTAATGTTATGATTCAACCCACAATGTATTTCTATCTTAAAAACATTCCAATGTTTAGAGGTTCTTATTGGATTACAGATGTAACACATAGTATTAGACAAGGAAATATAACAACAACATTTAAAGGTACAAGAATACCTTATCAATCTTTACCTAATCCTAAAGATTCATTTTATTCAAGTTTCAGAGTATTGTTTGATAAATTATCAAAAGCAGCAACAGCAAAAGTTAAAGATGAGACAACAATATTAAACGGACCAACAGCCAAAGAATCTATATTACAAACTGATAATGGTTCATTCTTAATCGATACGGGAACAACAGTTACTAAAGGTGAAACAATTCAATTAACTTCAGGTGAAAATGAATTTGGAGTTTCTTGGGGTGGATATAATAGTGAAAAATATATTGTACAAGTTAAAAATAGTAAACTTAAAGGAGATAAAACTTATTTCAGGGCGGTTGCTTGTGTTATGGGAGGTAAAAGTTATAACATTGACGATAATATTGCAATGTCAGTTTTAGCAATGGTTAAAAATAAAGTACCGGTTTCAAATGACCCTAATCATACAAATATATTATGGTATGATATTAAGAATGATAGAAGTCATTATTTTTATGCAATAAAATTTGATTTAATTGGAGTAACGGCAGACCATATTATTTCTGCTAAAACCACCTTTACAAATCCTAACACAGGTAAATCAATAATAGTAAATCCAATTGACCAATCAGCACAAACTATGGACTCGAAAAATTTAAGAGGTCCAATTCATAAAGGACCTGGTGTAGTTGGATTTGGTATTGGTTTATCACCAAAATTAATGGGTGATTTAGGTCTTGTTGATGGTGATGTTGTATATTTTACAATGGAGAAAGGATATTAATGATAATATAGATATTTATATAAAAAACCTTTATGGAAAACAATAGATTAAATAATACCGTAGACCAGTTCTTAAGTCCTAAACAGGTTAAAAGAACATCTAATGATGGTATGGAAAGAGAAGAATGTGATTTAGTAACAGGAGAATGTTATACAATCAGAGAAAAAGACGGAATCGTAGAAAGAATAAATAAAAAATACGTTACAAACGACGGTAGACAATTATTACAAGATTAAGCCATGTTAGAACAAAAATTACAAGAAGAATTAAATCGTTACAAAGCCATTAACACATATGGTAAAACGATGATAATGGAACAAGCAGCACCTCCTCCACCGGCACCTGAAGATGCACCAGCACCAGACGCGGGAGCACCTGCACCTGACGCAGGAACTCCACCGGTAGACCCAACAGCAGGAGCGGCACCAACAGACCCAAGTGCACCAGCACCTGCGGGAGCTTTACCTGAATCTGATACACAAGAATTAGATATTACAGATTTAGTTGATATGACAAAAAGTATCAAAAAAGATTTGGAATCACATACACAAGACAATAGTTCTGTTATGAATAAAATGGATGATGTTTTCACTAAACTTAATGATTTAGAATTAAAACTTGGTGAAATGAATCAAGTTATTTCTAAGATTGATGAGTTAGGTGCTAAGATTGAACAAATGAAACCAGAAACTCCTGTTGAAAAATTGGAAATGCGTTCATTAGATTCATATCCATTTAATCAAAATCCTAAGGAGTTTTTCAATCACAAACAAGATGAGATGAGAAAAACAGGTAAAAACGAGTATGTTTTAACTAAAGATGATGTAACAAATTACGATTCACAAATAAACAAGTCATTTAATCCTCAGGAAGAAGAAGATGAATATAGGTTCTAAAATAAAGTTCTTAATAGAACTTCAAAATCAAACTAAAATTAATCATTGGCAAACTAAAAGTTATGCGAGACATAAAGCATTTGACAAACTTTTTGATGGTTTAATTGATTTGACGGATACTTTCGCAGAAGCGGCAATGGGAAAATATGGTAGATTTAAATTAGAAGAAGATGATAAAACAATCAATCTTGTCAATTTAGGTGAATTGGATTTAAAAGAAATGTTAGAAACTTCTAAAGATGCTTTAATTCAATGGACCGAAGAATTTGACCCTAAAGATACTGATTTAATGAATATCCGTGATGAAATTTTGGGATTACTTAATAAAATAACATATCTATTAACATTAGAATAAAAAAAACATAAATAAAAATGCAATCAGGTTCAGCAGCAATAATAGCTTCAAACGCAACTACAGGTTCTTTATCGTATATTGATACATTAGTATCAGGTGCAACGGCTCAAGGTCTATATCAAATTACAGTAGATAGTCGTTACATGAATATGACAATGGCGAGTACATTAATAAATGTATATGGATATAATGTGTTCCAACAAAATAGTTACAATGGTACAGATAATGATTATGTAATTAGTTGGTTACCGGCACCGACCCCTACACCAACACCAAGTAATACTCCAACAAATACACCAACACCTACTCCAAGTGTTACATCAACACCTGCAGCACCAAGTCCAACACCAACACATACGGCAACGTCTACAATGACACCAACACCAACATTAACACCGAGTTCAACGCCATCAGCTCACGTTGCAGGTTTGGATTTTACAATAGAATGGTGGATGAAAGTTACAAACTGGACATCACCAACATATCACCCAAGACCATATTCACTTGGTACAGCTCCAGCACCTAACGCAGTATCGATAGAAGGTGGAGGTGACCATATATATTGGTGGACAGGTTCAGGATATCAAGTGGATTTTGCTGGTTTAGGTTTACAAAATAATACTTGGTATCATTTTGCGGTTACAAGAAACAATGGTCAGTTAGCAATATATGTAGACGGACAAAGAAAGGCAACATCAACATATAATAATGCTATACCATCAGCAGGTAATGCTTTAATGATTGGTGCGGAACCTAATGGAGCGAGCGCTCAAAGTAATGTAAATGGTTTGATGACAAACTATAGATGGAATACAAGTGTTAAATACACAGGAACATCATTCACAGTTCCAACATCACCATTAACGTCTGATGCAAATACTAAGTTCTTAATGTTGGCAACTGATAGTGGTCATTTAACAACAGATTCATCTACTTACAATAGAACTATTACAAACAACGGAGCAACTTGGAGTTCAGATTCTCCATTTGTAAGTGGAGGTGGTAGTGTGAATTTTGCAGGAACAGGATACTTTACAGTTCCGGCTTCTTCAGATTGGGATTTATAATAAAAAAAAATACTTTTAAAATAATTGAACCCAGATTTTATAGTCTGGGTTTTTTTATGTATATTATAGTATAACAATTTTAATAATTAAATTTTAGACTATGAGTACATTTGACGCAGTACTTGCTCAGTACGAACAAAACAAGAACGCCGCAAGCGGCAACGCAAACAAGATGTCTTCTGAAGACAGATTAAAACGTTATTTCACAACCGTATTACCAAAAGGTTCTAAAGGTGAAGAAAGACGTATCCGTATCTTACCAACTAAAGATGGTTCATCACCATTTAAGGAAGTATTTTTCCACGAAGTTCAAGTAGACGGAAAATGGGTAAAATTATATGACCCAGCACAAGAAGGAAAACGTTCACCATTAAATGAAGTAAAAGATGCTTTAATGGCGACAGGAGTAGAATCAGATAAAGAGTTGGCAAGAACTTATCGTTCTCGTAAATTCTATATCGTTAAAGTAATTGACCGCGACCACGAGTCTGACGGAGTTAAGTTTTGGAGATTCAAACATAATCACAAAGGTGATGGTGTTATTGATAAAATCTTCCCAATCTTCCGTAACAAAGGTGACGTTACAGATACTGAAAAAGGACGTGATTTAATCTTATCATTAGCTTTAACAAAATCAGGACAAGGTAAGGAGTACACAGTAATCAATTCAGTATTAAACGACGACCCAAGTCCATTACATACAGATGCTGATGTTGCAAAAACATGGGTAGATGATGAATTAACATGGGCCGATGTTTATTCTAAAAAAGGTGAAGATTATTTAGACATGGTTGCTAAAGGTGAAGTTCCACGTTGGGATAGTAACAGCAACAAATGGGTATCTAATTCCACATCTGAAGAAACTTTTGGTACTACTAAATCTTCAACACCAACAGTTGATCCACAAGATGACGCTGATGTTGATGGAGATCTTCCTTTCTAATTAATAATGGAGGGGTGGAGATAACGTCAGAAACCCCATTTTTAAAAACAAATTATGGCAGGTATTAAAAAAACAGATTTTTCGGCAATCAAGAAGAAATTCTCTAAAGAGGCCGAATACAAACCAGACCGTTTCTTCGATTTGGGTGATGCTTTCTTAGATGCCACAGGTATACCAGGTCCAGCAATGGGTCATATTAATATGTTGTTAGGACATAGTGATACGGGTAAAACTACGGCATTAGTTAAGTCAGCAGTCGACGCACAGAAGAAAGGTATTGTTCCTGTGTTTATTATTACTGAACAGAAATGGAGTTGGGACCACGCAGAGTTAATGGGTTTTGATAAGAACGGAGATTATCTTTTCAATAGTGATTTTGAGTACATTGAACAAATCACAGATTATATCAATGAATTATTAGATGCACAAGAGAAAGGAGATTTACCACATGATTTATTAATCTTATGGGATTCTGTAGGTTCAGTTCCATGTAAAATGACTTACGATGGTAAAGGTGGTAAACAACACAATGCGTCGGTTTTGGCTGACAAAATTGGAATGGGTATCAACCAACGTATATCAGGTTCAAGAAGAACAGATAAACCTTATACGAACTCCTTAATCATTGTTAATCAACCTTGGGTAGAATTACCTGATAATCCTTTTGGACAACCAAAGATTAAGGCAAAAGGTGGAGAAGCAATTTGGTTAAACTCAAGTATCGTTTTCTTGTTCGGTAATCAAAAAGGAGCAGGAACAACAAAAATCTCTGTTACTAAAGACAAGAGAAAAGTAAAAATTGCAACAAGAACTAAAATCTCTATCATGAAAAACCATATCAATGGTTTGGGATATGAAGATGGACGTATCTTGGTTACATCACACGGTTTTATGTCAGGTAGAGAAGATGGAGACGAAAAGAAATCCATAGAAGAGTACAAGAAAACATGTGGTGATTACATCAGTAAGATGTTAGGTGTTAACGTTACAGACATCGCAGACGCAGAAGTTGTAACAGAAGATTCAGATTTATAAAAATTTTAAATGTCGGTTTTACTTGTTGACGGAGATAATTTACTTACGATTGGTTACTATGGGGTTAAAAACGCCTATCATAAAGGGACACATATTGGGGGAATCTATCATTTTCTTAATACTCTTAGGAGAACGTTTGAGTTATACAATTTAGAAAAAATCGTAGTATTTTGGGATGGTCAAGACGGTTCTCAGAATAGAAGAAAAATATATGTCCACTACAAGGAAAACCGACGTTTAAGATTACGTACAGAGGAAGATTTACATTCATATTCATATCAAAGAGATAGGGTTAAACAATATTTAGAAGAATTATTTGTAAGACAGGGTGAGTTTGAATTTTGTGAAACTGATGATAACATAGCTTATTACACACAAAACTCACCAAATGAAAATAAAATCATCTATTCATCAGATGGAGATTTATTACAATTATTATCAGAAAATACACAAGTTTACAACCCAAGTCATCAAAAACTATATAAACAAAACGATACGATTGTTTACAACCACGAAGAGATTTTAATTGAAAATGTAAAATTGGTTAAGATGTTATGTGGTGATAGCTCCGATAACATTGCAGGTATTAAAGGAATGGGATTGAAGAGATTCCTATCTCTTTTCCCTGAACTTAAAACGGAACATCTTTCAGTTGAACAAATCAAGAGTAAATGTAATGTCTTATTTGAACAAGATAAACATAATAAGTTACTAACCAATTTACTTACAGGAGTAACCAAATTTGGTGTATTCGGTGAAGAATTCTTTGAGGTTAATAGTCGTATCGTTAGTTTAGATGAACCATTCTTAACAGATGAGGCAAAAGAAGTAATCAACCTTTTAATAAACGAACCATTAGACCCTGAAGGAAGATCTTATAAGAACACAATGAAGATGATGATGGAAGATGGATTATTCAGTCTATTACCAAAATCAGAAGACGCTTGGTTAAATTTTTTAAATCCATTTATGCGTCTAACAAGAATAGAAAAGAATTATAAAATAAAACAACATAAAATAATAAAAATTAAAAACTATGAGTAATCAATTAGACATTACAAAATTTGAGTTCTTATTGACTTTGGAAGGTAACATTATTTGCCAAAGATTTTTCAATGTAAAAGACCATGTTGAACAAGCAAGACGTTCAATGGATTTACACTACTATGTAAAAAATATTTGTGAAGATATTTCTTACGATTTAAAAATAAAAAGTTCCAATTATCTATGTGAAAATCAAAACTATATCCTCAATTCCGAGAATGTGGAAGATTTAAATGACGGGCAAAAAGAACATTTTTTATTGGAAATTAAGCTTGGTGAGGATGTATTTATTCAAAGAATATTCCCAGCATATTACTACCATCCAAAGGTAAGATATACTGTTGATATTCGTCCAAGATTGAAGAGAATTTTGTCAGATTTAACAGACATTTTGTCTTCAGAAGAATTGGAGACAAGTTATTTAGAGTACGAATTATAATTTAAAACTAATATATACAACTATTATGGAAGAAAGGAATTTTGGGTATTTGGGATTTTCGTTTCAACAGTCCCTTATCAAAGCAATTATTGAAGATAAGAAATACGGAGAAACAATTATTGATGTATTAGAGAGTAAGTTTTTTGATAATAATTCGTTCAGATTTATTATGGAAAATACAAAGGAGTTGTATAAAAATTACAACAAAATCCCTGATTACAATACATTGGCACAGAAAATCATGGCTGAAGGTGGTAACAAAGATTCCTCTAAAATTCATGTGGATACATTAGAAGCAATTAAAAATAATGAGTCACAAATTGAGTATGTAAAAGATACGGCACTAAATTTCTGTAAACAACAAAACTTAAAAAGAGAGTTAAAAAGTGTACAGAGTATTATTGAAAGTGGTGAATTTGAGGCATATAACAAAATTGAGGAAATCATTCAAAAGGCATTACAAGTTGGTATTGCTAACGATGAGGCAACTGATGTATTCCATGATATCGATGGGGCATTAGAAAAGGACTTTAGACACCCATTACCGACAGGTATTGTGGGAATTGACAACTTACTTAAAGGTGGGTTAGGAATCGGAGAATTAGGGGTTGTATTAGCACCAACAGGTACTGGTAAAACTACCTTACTTACTAAGTTCGCTAATACTGCTTATAACTTAGGTTATAACGTGGTTCAAATATTTTTTGAAGATAATCCAGGTAATATTAAAAGAAAACACTATACAATTTGGACCGATATTGCTCCTGACTCACAACCTGAATTTAAGGATGAAGTGAAAGCTAAAGTTGAAGAGGCACAAGCTAAATCAAAAGGTAGTTTGAAGTTATTGAAATTGGCGAGTGATAATGTTACCGTTTCTGAAATTAAAAATAAAATCAGAAAGATGAATTCAGAGGGGAATAAAAAAGTTGACTTGTTAGTGATTGATTATGTCGATTGTATTTCAACAGACAAATCTACTAACGGAGAAGAATGGAAAGGTGAAGGTTCGGTTATGAGAAGTTTAGAGTCTATGACATCTGAATTTAATATAGCAATTTGGACGGCAACACAAGGTAATCGTGAATCAATTTCAAGTGAAGTTGTAACGGGTGATCAAATGGGAGGTTCAATTAAGAAAGCACAAATTGCACACGTTATCTTATCTATTGGTAAAACATTAGAACAAAAAGAACATAACTTAGCAACACTTACTTTGTTAAAGTCTCGTATTGGTAGAGATGGTGTAGTTTTCCAAAACTGTAAATTTAATAATGAGTTTCTTGTTATTGATACTGAGTCTCAAAATACTTTGTTAGGACATGAAGAACAAGAAGTACAAAAGAGAGCAAACAGAGCCGCGGAGATTTATAGAAAAAATCAAGAAAAAAAATCAGGAGTTATTAATTAAAAACATAGTTATATAAATGAGTAAATTATTTACAGAGAGAATACCTTTTAAACCATTTGAATATCCCGATTATTATAATGAGGGTTGGTTAAAACAAATGCAGGCGTTTTGGTTACATACAGAAATCCCAATGCAGGGAGATGTTAAAGATTGGAATGAGAATTTATCTGAATCAGAAAAACATTTAGTTGGTAATATCCTTTTAGGTTTTGCACAAACAGAATGTGCCGTTTCTGATTATTGGACTGGTATGGTAACTAAATGGTTTCCAAAACATGAAATTAGACAAATGGCAATGGCGTTTGGTTCACAAGAAACAATTCACTCAATTGCATATTCATATTTAAATGAAACATTAGGATTAGATGACTTTGCAGGTTTTATGCATGATGAAGTGATGAAAGAAAGATTTGAATTATTAACAAATACAACGGCAGATTGGACACCTAAAGATTTACAAAAAAATCATAAGGCAAGAGTTGAAGTTGCTCGTTCACTTGCTATATTTTCTGCATTTGCAGAAGGTGTAGCATTATATTCATCATTTGCAGTATTGTATTCATTCCAAATGAGAAACCTATTGAAAGGAATTGGACAACAAATGAAATGGAGTGTTAGAGATGAATCATTACATTCAAAGATGGGTTGCCAATTATTTAGACATATGTGTGAGGAGTTTCCTGAATTATTAGAAGAAGCAAAATCCGATATCTATAAGGCTGCGGAAATTATAAGAGATTTAGAACATAAATTCATCGATAAAATTTTTGAAATGGGTGATTTAGAAAATCTTAAAAAGAATGACTTAAAAGAATTCATTACAAAAAGAGTTAATGAGAAATTAAGAGAATTAGGGTATAACCCAATCAAAGGTGGAGATGATTACTTTGAGTTCAATGAAAAGAAAGCATCCGAATTAGATTGGTTTTATAATCTTACTGGAGGAGTTACATGGACCGATTTCTTTGCAATGAGACCTACTGATTATAGTAAGGCAGGTGAAGGAGAAAATTGGGACGATATATTTTAAAAAAAAAACATTAAATAGATTATGAAATACTACGGAGAAGAACTCGGTTGGGAAATTGGTGTCGACTACCCTGAATGGGCGAACACAGAGATTTATGTTAAGACAATTTCAAAAGGTTATTTACAAGCAGGAGAAAAACCAAAAGATGCTTATTGGAGAGTTGCAACTGCGGTTGCAAAAAGATTAGGAAAACCACAATTGGCAACTAAATTTTTTGATTACATTTGGAAAGGTTGGTTATGTTTGGCAACACCTGTTTTATCAAATACAGGTACAGATAGAGGTTTACCTATTTCTTGTTTTGGTATTGATGTAGGTGATAGTATATTTGAAATTGGTAATAAAAACTTAGAGTTAATGTTACTTGCAAAACATGGCGGTGGTGTAGGTGTTGGTATTAATATGATTAGACCAGCGGGCGCTAAAATCACAGGAAACGGAACATCGGACGGAGTTGTACCATTTATTAAAATTTACGATTCTACTATTCTTGCAACAAATCAAGGATCAGTACGTAGAGGTGCCGCTTCAGTTAATATTAAAATTGAACACAAAGACTTTGAAGATTTCTTAGAAGTAAGAGAACCAAAAGGAGACGTAAATCGTCAATCATTAAATTTACATCAGTGTGTTGTAGTTAGTGATAAGTTCATGAAGAAGTTAGAAGAAGGTGACCCTGAAGCACGTAGAAAATGGGGTAAGTTATTACAAAAAAGAAAGGCGACAGGTGAACCATATATTATGTTTAAGGGTAATGTAAATAAACAAAATCCTGACATGTATAAAAAGAATGGTTTAAAAGTTCACATGACAAATATTTGTTCTGAAATCGTATTACATACA
>Ga0007828_1000224_pt1 | contig 15794 bp, 35 predicted proteins | sample CryBogCBE16Oct07_FD_71232 | JGI IMG/M metagenome (GOLD analysis project Ga0007828, IMG submission 71232) | Freshwater microbial communities from Crystal Bog, Wisconsin, USA - CBE16Oct07 | ecosystem: Environmental > Aquatic > Freshwater > Lake | place: Crystal Bog, Wisconsin, USA | collected...
AATAAAACAAGAATACCAACCCATACAAACATACCACTTAATGCCATAAAAACCAAAAATATAGTCATAAATCACCTATTTTATGCAAAGACTTTTTACGCTTTTTGGTGTCTTTTTTGTTTTCAATGTATTGACGCAGTATTGAGATAATTCCTTCTTCTACCAATAACTCAAGCGCTTCTTTGTCAAAATGCACCATAGCATTTGCGCTGCCATCTGCATTTTCGCTAATTACTTCAATTTCCAACTTCATTTCTCTTGTGCCTCAATAGTAACAATTTCCGTTGTGCAATATTGCGAACCAAACTCACCTATGCAATCCCAACAAACATCATATTTTTTGCCACCTACAATAGATATGGCAAAGCGTTTAACAACCCCATGTTTTGAACAAGTGGTTATGGTTGCTGTGATGGGCTTTTGAGGTTTTTTATTAAACAATTTACTAAACAAATTCATTTTTCTTGTGCCTTTCCTAGACCATAATTTTCAGTAAGACCGCCACAAGTAGGGTCACCCTTCCACCAATCTCCTAATGGTTTATTTGGTTGTCCTTCTTTAATTATCATTAAATCTAATAGCTTCAAACACTTATCTTTTAGCGCCTCTATTTCAGCTTGTTGCTGGCGTAGCATGGTGGCAGCTTGTTCTCTTGTGCCACCTTCCCAATGACCCTGTTCTAATTTATCAGCTAGTTCATTTGCGTTCATTTCTCTTGTGCCTTTTTTAGTATTGCTCTAGCAAAATCAATCGTATATGCTTCATTCATCATGTCAGAATGATTAGGTGGACAAAGGTTTAATATTTCCTCATCTGTTAGTGTCTTTGCTGGATGAGTGTAGAGTGGAATTTCAAAGCCATTTCCCTGTTCATATTCCAATCTGCCAAGTCTATTCATCCAAGCTACTGGTTCATTGTTCATTCTTGTGCCTTTCTTAGTATTGCTCTAGCAAACGCAATGTTTTGTTCGCCTGTGTCAGTTTCCATGCCACTCCAAATTTCAATTATTTCCTCATCTGTTAGGTCTTTACTGGGATAACTAACATACTCACCAGCCATATGACTAGCGGTTCTGTCAAAGGATTCATCTGCTGGATGGGTGTAAAGTGGTTCAGAACCATCTACTGGTGATTGATAAATACTCCAATACCCATCTGTGTCTTTACTTCTCCACGCTACTGGTTCATTGTTCATATTTTCCCCCATACGGCAGCCAAGGTTTAGACTCCAAAACATACCCAAAAATGTAATGTAAAGGGTTGTATTGTTTTATTTCTTTGCGCTTCATTTCTAATGACAAGTTTTTAATTTCAAAGTCAATATTGTTGCGTATTTGCACTTTTTTAGAGTAAATCACTTTGCTCTCCTTTGACATTTTTATAGTAATTTTTAAGGCCTACATCATCGTCTTTAAAAATTAAATTAAATAAATAATTGGTTGGCGCTCTGACCGTATATTCATGGAATGTCCCATGACGCACATAATAAGAAAACGCCCTACAAGCCAATTCATTTTCTTTGCAGTCAAGTGCCTGGTCGCATTTGTCGCATGGCGCTTCACCTTCAAATACCCTGCGAATGTAATCTTCCATTAATAAGCCCTAGCGTAATATGCATATTCTTTGTATGCTTTTTCAAAGCCAGTTTTGTTTAATGCGTAAATTAATTCGCTAATTTCGTGGTCTGTGCCAGAAATATAAATTTCTTCAACTTGCTCGTCAGACCCATGCACATCAATCTCGGTGTCACCAAGGCACATCGTTAATAAATAAGTTGCTTTCATAAATTCCCCTTTTAAGTAAACAGCGAAGTCAGTTTCTTATAAATTTCAAGAATGCATAACTAGGGAAAACCCTATGTTGTTGCTTATATGCAACAGGGCTGTATTTGGCAGTTGCTAACAATGGGTCAGAAAGCCGCAAAATTACCCAATTACTGCATCCTACATTGGCGGCTTAACGCCCATAGAATAAGGTGAGGGGCAGGACACTCCGTGATGTGTGCGGTTGGCAAGGGGAAAGCCACCTGCGCCCTCGTGATTAGTTTAACCCATTCTTTAATTTATAAAGTTTGAGTAGGCATAAAAAGGCTTCATAAGCGTCTTTTAAGTTTTGCTCTTTATGCTCGTATATGGCAACTTCCCCTGTGTCACCATTAATGTATACATTGGCGCACCGTGCTGTAGGGGCTAAAACTTCCCTATAAGCTGCCAACTGTAGTGTATGCTCATAATAGGGTGTTAATTCACCAGGGCTTTTTTGCGTGGTTTTAAAGTCAATTACGACCCCTGAAAAGTCATGTCTTGCTTTGCAATATAAATCGCACCGCCCACCATAGCCTTCTTGGTTTACTAGGCTTTGCTCTGGAATCCATAATTGAGCGCCAAAATGAGCAGTTATAGCGTCATCTACGGTGCGGACATAGCTAGGCATATCTGGCACATATTCTTGGCTGTAAAACGCTTCTATCCAGTCATGTATAAGAGTGCCTCGGTCTTGCGCTTCTCTTGACTTTTGTTTAGTCAAGTCCAGTATTCTGGCTACATAGTCTTTTTTATCTTCAACTAACGGCCTTGGGTTTTCCATTGCCGCCAAAATAGCCTCAGTCTGAAACCATGTGTTTAGACCGTCTTTCGATAATTGTCCTGTAATAGTGCTAACGCTTGGTACAAGCGTTCCTGGCGCAGCTTTTGCATCTCTAAGTGTAGTATTGCGGATTTTTCCAGTTTTTTTACTGACAGTTGTATATCTCGGTTGCCCAGTTTGGGCGCAATACCAATGTTGTGACATTTCATTTCCCCTTTTATTAGCATTATTCTGCTTCTGGCGTTTCTACAGGCGCTTGTTGTTGTGCAACTTGTGGCGCTGCCTGTGCATGGACTTTAGCAATTAAAGCCTTTGCTGATTGCTCAATATGCTTTAAAAGCGCTTCTACTTCTGCTACATCTAATTGCAAGTTAATCATTTGTCACCTTTCAGTTAAGTAATTCTAAAATTGCTTGTCGGTCTGTTGCGTTTACACAACAGTCTGCACAAGTTTGTATTACATCTTTAATAACAGCAGCTAAGTCATTTACCTCAAATGCTATTAATTGCCTTTCTTCATCAACGCCAAATGGTTCTGTAGAAATTTTAGCTTTGTCGCCAATAACATCTCGTATATGACTTAGCATGGTCATCTCCTAGAATGGTAGGTCGCTATCTTCTAGCGTGTTTTTAGGCAATTCATCAGAACCAGCGGCTTTAAAACCAATAGGCTCTTTAACTTTTCCAACAGAAATGCTGAAATATTTGCCAGCTTTAGGCGATTCTTTAATCCATGCGCTTAAGTAATGTTCTTTACCTTGAAGCATTATTGAACCTGTGTAATCAGGATGATTTTCGCTAGTTTTGCGGTTATTTTTGAACAACGAAGCGCTGCCCTCTTTCATTTCGTATGCCATATATTACCTTTCTTAAATGCTTCTTGAAAATTGACCATGATATTTATGCCGCATGGTATCAGCAACAAACTTGGCAACTTCTAAATCAAAATAAGTGCCAAAATGTAATTTTTTTCCATTGATACCAAGCTGAACAATCCATTTGTTTGTTTTTTTATGCCAATTAACATTTTTAATGCCAGATTTGCTATTAGACTGAAGACTTATATTCATTCTGTTTTGAGCTTTTGTAGCAGACCTAAGATTTTCAATTTTATTGTTTGCTTTATTGCAATCAATGTGGTCTAAAAAATTAGGCAAATAACCGTGATGCATTAAAAATATAAGCCTGTGAGCGCCATAAGTTATTTTATTTAGTTTTACACGAATATAACCTTCTGGGTGCAATGAACCAGCTTTTTTCCCATTCTTTCTGTAAAGAACACCATCTTTGTAATCAAAAATTTCATGCAAATATTCTTTGGTAAGCATGATTAAATTTCCTTTGCTTTAACTACTGGTTGATTAACTGGTTTATTTGCTGCTGTATTGCCATCATCGTCAGCTTGAACTACGCCTACCACAGCCGCTAAAGACGCTCTACGCATATAGGTAAGTATTGCCATACATCCGTGGGCATCCACTTTACTTAAAGGCATAGACATTTCATGGCTAATCCATTCGCCAGACTCATGAGTGAGAATGGTTGTCAATGACATTGACTTGTCTAAGTCCGAATAAGTCCCAGGGAATTGAGCCACAGCCAAATTATTATCAGCCAACAAACTGCGGCAAGCATCCCACACAGACTCAAGGTCAGCATATTTACTTTTGAAAAAAGGATTAGCAGAGTCTTTTTTAGCATGGGTTAATTTCCCTTGTACGATTGATAACGCTTTAGCTAAATTTGCAATATTTTCAGACTGTTGCATGGTTGCCTCCAAATACTTTGCCAAAGTCATTAAATACGGTTTGCAATAATTGATTGCGTTTATTGCTTGGTTTGCCACAAGCTGCACGAATGACATCAATGTCGTCTTGTGTTAATTCAATGCCGTTTTCCATGTCTGACAATGCCAATTCAAGGCGTTGCTCCATTTCAGTCATTACTTGGTACATTTCATCCATTTAAGTTTCCCCTTAAAAGTTATAGCGAAGTTGCTATATAGTCATGTTACATAAAAATAGCATATTTGTCAAAGTATTTTACTTGTGTTGTTTTTGTGCTATTATTTTAGAAATGGAAAAGTTAAAAATAACTGAGTCGGCAATTATTGACCTTATGGGAGGCACTAACAAAGTCGCCAAAATGTGCAAAGTTGCGTCATCAAATGTTTCGCTTTGGCGCAAAGAAGGCATACCTAGGCAACATTTATTGTTTTTAGCCGCCAGAATTGAAAAAGAAAGTCATGGTCTTGTAACTCGTAAAGATTTGTTTCCAAACAACTTTTGGCTTATATGGCCTGAAATGTTGGAAAAACCCAACAGTTTTGGCTTGCAAAAGGACTTAGACGAGGAGTAAACTCAATACCCCTTATGATGGCGGCTCTAACGACATCGTGGCGTCATAAGGTTGTAGCGTTACCAGAAGGGTAAGAGGCTGAAACAGCGCAATACAGGTGGCGAAGATAGTGCCTGTGCCTCGCAAGACTGTTGGGTGGGCGATTCCTCAATGGGATGTCCTGAAGGCACACTTAGGTAGGCTAGGTGTGCTTAAACCTCTTGGGATTGGCATAAAAACAACATACTAAAAGATTTAACTAGACTTATTAAAGACTATTGGGCAAAATACATTTACTCAATAACGAGTAAACATTTAAGGGGAATTAAATGAAAGACTTTTTAGGCGCTTGTTTGTTAGGTGCAGTTTTAGGTTGTATGTTTGCTTATGGCGTACCAGCCAAAGCACAAACGGTTCAATTAACCGACAGTCGTGGTTACAGCATGGGTACTGTGCAAATTAACGGCAACACCGCACAATTTGTAAACCCAATGGGATATACAACACAGACTGCAACTATTTACCCTAATCAAGTTGTTATCACAAATCCTAGCATTTCAAACCAAGCTATTGTTGTCGGTCAGCCAAGTTACTTTGTACCGCCAAGCCCAACGACACCAGCCAGCCCTCGTGTTTTACAATGAGTTTTACCATTTATACGCATGATGGCTTGAAAGTCATTCAATGGTTTAATACCGTTGATGACCTTCTTAAAAGTATGATTAACAACCCATTTGACAGGTATCACAGAAATGTTTGATGAATTCTGGGCGTTATACCCAAGAAAAATTGCCAAAGCAAATGCAAGAAAAGCGTGGGCAAAATTGACCGCAGAGCAACAACTAGAAGCAGCTAAAGCAATAGACACTCATTGTCTTTATTGGAAAACAAAAGAAACTGAATTAGAATTTATACCCCATGCAAGCACTTGGCTTAACGGTGAACGCTGGTGTGATGAATTAATCATAAAACCCAAGAAAGAAAAAATTGACAAAAAATGGATGTTTAGCAATGAAGGTATTGAAGCTAAAGCTAGAGAACTTGGAGTCCTTGGTACTGGTTATGACTCATACGACAGCCTTAAACGCAAATGTATGAACAAGCTCGGCATGAGTGTGCAGTAAGGCAGTTGTGCAAATGGCGTAAAGAATGGGGTTTGCAAAAATTTAGGCAATACTTGAGCAAACATAGTTTAAACGAACAATTACTGCGTGACTTTTACACGCAATATGAAAAAGGAAATAGGGGAACATGGGGACATTGGATTTAATAAAATGGTTAGGAACAATTATTTGTTTGTTGGGAATAGGTTTAACAAGTTTTAATTTTTATCCTTCAAACATATATTTTGGATTTATTGGAAGCGCATTGTGGGCTTTTGCTGGTCTAACGCAAAAAGATTACCCTTTATTTTTGGTTGAATTTGTTGCGGTTTGTATGTATGCAACAGGCTTATGGATGGTTTTTAAATGAATATAAATCCTTATGAATTATGCGACCAATTTGAAACGCAATACAAAAAACTTGCAGATGCGGAAGCGCAACTCGCTGAGGTCGAGGCATTTAAACCTATTGTTAAAGCTACTGAATTGCTTAAATCACAGGCAAGCAGTCTTGGGCTTAAAGAGGCAGAAGCAACTGCGTCAGAGGCTTTCAAAGATATATGCAAAGCCGTTGTCATGGCGACCAAAAATGCAAAACTTGAAAAAGGTTCATTAGAGCTTATTAAAATAAAATGGGAAACTTGGCGCACCGAACAAGCTAACAATAGACAACTGGAAAAATACACACGATGAACGACTATTGCGTACCATATTTAAACATTCAAAAGTTATTAAAAAAATACAACAATGCTCAACTTAAAGGCAAAGCAGAATTAGCTACAAAAATTGCCCATGAAATAGCTGACGAAACTATTAGACTTGAAATTGCCAGCGTAAAAGAATTGAAAAAACAATGGCTGAGTTAATGCGGTCTACTCCAACCCATATTGACTATGGTGACTTTGTTGGTTTATTGCCAACTTCGCCAGGTTTTACGCCAAGCAATGTAGACGGCATTTGCGAAAGAAAAGGCAAGTTTTTAATAATGGAATGGAAGCGCCCAAATGAGAAGTCAAGCAAAGGCCAACAATATATGTTGCAAGCATTGGCTGCTAAACCTGACTTTATAGTTGTTATTATTCGTGGCGATACCGACAATGGCGTAAATATGGGCAATTATTACCTCGTGCAACCCCAAGGTGGGTGTATATTGATTGGAAATGGCTTTGAGTCTTTTAAAGCCTATTACAAACAATGGTACGAATGGGCTGATGGCAACTAAAAGTGAAAAGAACTATATGGCAAGAGTTGCCAGACTCGGTTGTATATTGTGCAGTACCGTGCTTGGGTATGAAGACAGTCCTGCCGTCATCCACCACATTCGCAGAGCTGGTAAGCGTTCTACAAGTCCAATTATCCCCCTCTGTGTACGACATCACACAGGCCCAGATGGGATTCATACCCTTGGTCGAGGCCATTTTGAAAGAAAGTTCGGCACAACCGAGGAAGCGTTATTGGAGAAAGTCCAACAAAGCCTGGGCTAAAGCTCCAAAGGGTCAAAGCCCAATTCGTCTGAAATAACCTTGGTGCGCCTACGAAACTCTTTGTCGTGATGAGTCCATTTATTTGTTTTATGTCGGCTCATGTGAACGCACTCATGGCATAACACTCGAATTACTGTTGAGAGGTGTCCACATTTTTCAGATGAAATAGTAATGGTATGTTCGTGCTTGCCACCGTCATCATATAAATAAGTCCCCATTACATCTTTGTCTTTGTCTACAACAAAATGTATTTCTTCAGGCAAAGGCATTGCCCACCTGTCAAAAGGTTTCATACAGTAAATTGCGCTGTATAGGTTTTTTAAAATGGCTGGCGATAATTTCACGATAAATGCTTTAATTGTGCATGGGGAATAACAGACCGCTTGTCAGATGAATAAGCACCACAGGCTTTGCATTGATATCGCTGATAAGCCCCAGTAGTTGTATATTGAAAACCTTTACTTACTAATGATGCTTTGCCACAAGTAGGACAGTCAAAACCACCCCTGTCTTTTTTCATTAAATTAATATTAAGTGGTTGCTTAATCCATGGTAACAGCTTGTTATATAACTTTTCAAGCAACACCACATCTTGAATATTATAAGTTTCCATTGTTTTCCATGCTTTAGGGTCATTGGCCATACATTTAATCCATAGCGTATGGCCTTCATGGTGCGTTTTTTGACCTAAACCTAAACGCTGCGCTACATAGTCTAATTTATTACTTGGAAACCTAAATTGGCTTTTTACTACACGCAATAAGTCAATTTGTTTTATTGGTGGTGGCGGTGGCATTTTATGAAGCAAGAATTCTTTGTTTAGCGTGGGCATATCAAACTTTGAGCCGTTGTAATGCACTACTGCGTCTGATTCTTCTAACAGCTTGTAAACGCCTTCTAGCATGGTCTTTGCGTCTGTTTTATACACAGAGTCAAAGTAAATGTGTTTTTCGCCCAAAAACTTAGCCGAATAACACATAGTGTAAGATGATTCTAATAACTGGTTAAGTGATACATTTTGCTGCCATAATCCCCATACATGAGCAGTATTAGGACTTGTTTCTATGTCAATCAGCAATATTTTCAAGTCTTTCCCCTTATACTATAAGTTGCTAAACACTAACATATAAATATGGCATTTGCTAAAAAAGTTGATAAAAATCAAAAGGATGTTGTAAAAGCGCTACGAGATTATGGCGCAGATGTTTTCCTTTTGCATACAGTTGGCGGAGGAATTCCAGATTTATTGTGTGCATACAACGACACTACCATTTTACTTGAGGTCAAGGATGGAGAGTCTAAAACGCTAACTCCATTGCAAATCAAGCTATTTGCCAACTGGCAAGGTGGGCCATTACATAGGGTAAATTCTGTGCAAGAAGCCATAGATGTATTAAAATTGTACGAACTTTGAAAGGAATTACCATGCCACTCGTAAAAGGCAAGTCAAAAGAAGCTATAAGCGAAAATATCGCCACAGAACGCAAAGCTGGTCGCCCTGAAAAGCAAGCGATTGCCATTGCAATGAGTGAAGCTGGTATGTCAAAGAAGAAAAAGCGCAAAGATGTCATAGACATGGCATACAAAAAACACATGGGTAGCGCTGAAGAAAAAGGCGAAACCAAAAATGAGTCAAAGCGTAAAGAACTGAAAGAGATGGATTAACATGAAAGCAATGCCTAAAAAAGACATGGAAATTGAAAAGAAAGACGGCAAGTCTTTTGAGTCATCAGTTACCAAAGCTAAAAAGCGTAAAGAAGCCATTAAAGCTGCTTACGACAAGCATGAGAATTACCAAGATACTCCAGACTTAGAAGAACAAAAGACTATTAAAAAGTCCGCCAAAGAAAAAGTAATGGCTCGTATTGCTAAAGAGCGTGAATAATGGCTAACTGGATTGCTGGCGCTATCAAGCATAAAGGCGCACTAAAGAAAGAATTAGGCGTTAAAGAAGGCGACACCATTCCTAAAGGTAAGCTAGAAAAAGCCGCCAAAGCAAAAGGCAAAGAAGGTCGTAGGGCTAGATTAGCTTTAGAGTTGGAGAAGTTTCACAAATGAAACACATGAAACACGAATACAAACAAAAAGACGCTTTATTAAGAGAACATAAAGAGTCTACGCTAGAAAAGAATGAGAAAAAACGCAATAAGCGCAGAGATATGCTCGTTAAAGAAATGAATAAAGTGGTGAAAGACCCATTTTAAATTCTGTTGTAGAATTAAGCCTTACAAATCAATCACTTGAGAATGTATGGACTCTAAAGTAGAAAAAACTAGAAAAAAGACAGGTGGGCGTGTTGCAGGAACGCCTAATAAAGTCACTCAAGAGGCACGAGAGGCTGTTAAAGCATTACTTGATGCCAACCTACCATATTTACAAACATGGCTTCAAAACACCGCTGAAGGCTTATTTGACGATGCTACTGGAAAATGGATTGTGCCGCCAAATCCTGGCAAAGCCTGCGACATAGTGCAAAACATGGTTGAGTATGCTGTGCCTAAACTTGCAAGGACTGAAGTAGTAGGCGATGAAAAAGCCCCACAACGCTTGGTAGTGTCTTGGAAGAAATAGTCCAAGAGGTAGAACTAGACTACCAACCTCGTAGCGTATTCTTAGATTTCCACGAAAGAAAACAACGCTGGGCAGTTATTGTGGCGCATAGACGCTGCGGTAAAACTGTTTCCTGCATTAATGACCTTATATACAAAGCACTAATAGAGGGCAAAGAAGATGGTCGCTACGCTTATGTTGCACCATATTACAGCCAAGCCAAGAATATCGCCTGGGACTATTTGTTACGCTTTAGTAAGCCTGTAATGGCTAAAGCTAATCAATCTGAACTATGGGTGGAACTAATAAATGGTGCAAGAATTAGGCTATTTGGCGCTGATAATGCTGACTCTCTGCGTGGTCTATACCTTGATGGGATTGTGCTAGATGAGTATGCAGATATGCGCCCTCGTATTTGGGGCGAGATTATTCGGCCTTTGTTGGCAGACAGACTCGGCTGGGCAGTTTTCATTGGAACGCCAAAAGGTCATAATGCCTTCTGGGACATATACAATAACGCCACCAATGACGATAGCTGGTATGCCAAAACCCTAAGAGCTAGTCAGACTGGTTTGCTTCCAAAGCAAGAGCTTGAGGATGCCGCCAAGTCAATGACGCAAGACCAATACTTACAAGAGTTTGAGTGCGACTTTGAGTCAGCTATTCTTGGCGCTTATTACGGTAAAGAAATGCGCCAGCTTACCGACCAAGGCAGAATTACCAAGGTTGAATATGACCCTATGTATAAAGTTAATACAAGTTGGGACTTAGGTTACAGCGATGATACAAGTGTGTGGTGGTGGCAGGTTGTCAGAGGTGAATTGCGCTTTCTTGACTATCATGGAAGCAATGGTCAGCCTGTGGCATTTTATACAGGACTCATTCAAGCTAAACAAGCAGAGTTTGGCTACCAATATGGGCTACATTATTTGCCTCATGACGCAAGAGCAAAAACTTTAGCAAGTGGCGGAAAGTCAATAATTGAGCAACTTTCTGTTAAAATTCCGTTAGAATCTATGAAAATTGTCCCAAATTTAGGACTTCAAGACGGAATTCAAGCAAGTCGCATGGCATTGATGAGGTCTTGGTTTGACGCAGAAAGGTGTCAGGATGGTATCGAATCTTTACGACAGTATCAAAGAGAATATGACGAGGATAGAAAAGTCTTTAGAGATAAGCCTCGGCATGATTGGACATCACACGCTGCAGACGCTTATCGCATGGCAGCAGTTGCTTGGCGAGTGGAAGAAAAAATAATGACCAAAGACGAGCCTATAAAGGGCTTGTTTGTTGGTAAAACGGATGTAACTTTAAACGATATGTGGGCTATTAAAAACACCCCAAACAACAGGAGAATTTAAATGTCAGGCGTACAACAACCATTTGGCACTACTTATGAATATGTAGCCCCTTCAACAACTGCTCAAGTTATGGGCAACAATGGCGCTGCTGGTGATATGTTAGTGCGTGTTATTGCAACCGTTACTACTACTGCTACAAGCACATTAACCATTATTGACGGCTCTACCTCAATACCTTTAATTCCTGCCAATGCTTCTCAAGGTGTTTATTCTTTGACAGTAGAAGCACAATCATTAAATGGCGCATGGAAAATCACAACTGGCGCTGGTGTTAGCGCAGTAGTAGTCGGCAACTTCTCATAAGGCTTTTTATGTCTGAATTAAGAGGCGAGGTAGCGCACAGCTACGAAGATTGGTACAACCGCATTATGTCCTATGAGCGCAGTTTTAAGCTCTGGGAAGCACGTGTGGACAAGATTTTAAAGCGTTACAAGGATGACTCACGCAACAAAACCAATCCTAATGCTCGCTTCAATATTCTATGGAGTAATGTCCAAACCATTACCCCAGCGGTATTTGCAAGACTCCCACGCCCTGATGTAAGCCGTAGGTTTAGAGATAATGACCCTATTGGTAGAGTAGCCTCAATGCTCCTAGAAAGAGCGCTAGAGTTTGAAATTGAGCACTATGGCGACTATAAGTCCGCTATGGTGAACTGCGTTACAGACCGTCTTTTAGGTGGTCGTGGCACAGCATGGGTGCGTTATGAACCGCACTTTATGGCTAAGAAAGAAAAAGAGCCTGAAGATGGTTGGGAATTGTCCGAAACCATTGACGCTAAACAAGCACATGACCCTAGCTATGTAAACGGTCAAGGCGATGTCGGTACGCCATTAGAAGGCCCAATGCCAGAAGAAGATAACGAACCTGGCGAAGTTGAAGAAGAAATTGAATATGAGTGCTGCCCTGTAGATTATGTCCATTGGCGTGATTTTGGTCATACAGTAGCTCGTACATGGGAAGAAGTTACCGCAGTATGGCGTAAGGTCTATTTAAACCGCACAGCGCTTGTAGAGCGTTTTGGCGAAGAATTAGGCAACAAAATACCGCTTGACACTAAACCTGAACAAGTCGGTAAGTCTTACACTAAGAATGATGACCAAGCCTACCAAGCTCAAATTTATGAAATTTGGGACAAAGAAACAGGAAAAGTACTGTGGATTAGCAAGTCAATGGGCAAAATTCTTGATGAAAGAGATGACCCATTAGAGTTGGAAAACTTTTGGCCTTGTCCAAAGCCACTTTACGCTACTTTAACTACTGATAGTCTTGAGCCTATTCCTGACTTTACTATTTACCAAGACCAAGCTAGAGAATTAGACGACCTTTGTGACCGTATTGATGGACTCATTGGTGCATTGAAAGTGCGTGGTTTGTATGATGCCAGCGCTTCTGAACTCCAGCGCCTATTTTCCGAAGGTAATGAGTCTAATGTCTTGATTCCAGTAAAGAATTGGATGGCATTTGCCGAAAAACAAGGCATGAAAGGCGCATTAGATTTAGTTGATATTGCCCCATTTGCTACTGCGCTTGCACAATGCTATCAAGCTATGGAGCAAGTTAAAGGTCAGATTTATGAATTGATGGGTATTGCCGATATTCAGCGTGGTCAAACAGACCCCAATGAAACCCTTGGCGCACAAATCATTAAATCAAACAATGCAGCAGGTCGCCTCAAAACTATGCAACACGCTGTTGTTGATTTCGCAACCTCGCTGCTTGCTATTAAATCGCAAATTATTTGCCAGCATTTCACCGAAGATACCATTATTAAGATTGCTGGTGGTATGCAGATGGATGACAACGATAAAGCGTTGATTCCACAAGCTATTGCCCTATTAAAAGACGAAGTTAGCAAGAATTTCCGCATTGAAGTCACCTCTGACTCAATGATTTTCCAAGATGAAATGCAAGAAAAACAAGACCGCATGGAATTCTTGGCAGCTATTGGCGGATTTATGGAAAAAGCTATTCCTGCAAGTCAGGCAAGCCCAGAATTAACCCCATTGCTGATGGAAATGCTTAAATTTGCAGTAACAGGCTTTAAAGCTGGCAAGTCTTTAGAAGGTTTGATTGACGAAACAGCCGATAAATTCCGCTTACAAGCTAAACAAATGGAAGGTCAGCCAAAACCACCTCCATTGCAAGTGCAAATTGAGCAAATGAAAATGCAAGCTAAGTCGCAAGAGCTACAAATTGCAAACCAGCTAGAAATGCAAAAAATGCAAGCTGAAAATGAGTTGGAAAAGGCTAAACAAGAATACCAAGCCCAAGAAAACCAGCTTAAATTCCAGCTAGAAGCACAGCGCAACCAGGCTGAAATTGAAATGCAGGCTAAATTAGCCCAAATGAAGATGAATATGGAGCGCAATACTCAAGTGTTGTTAGCTCACATTAACAATGGCGCTAAGATTGAAGTGGCTCGTATTTCTGCGGCAGATGACAATGGCGAAACTGCATACTTAGCAGAAGAAGATATGGCTAAGTCTATGGAACACCCATTAGCACCTTTGGCAGACGCTATTAAAGAGAGTAATCAGCAAATGGTCGGTCAAATTAGCGCTTTAGTTGATACAATTAACCAAAATCACAGTCGCCCAAAACAAGTAGTGCGTGGCCCTGACGGCAAAATTCAAGGAGTTATTTAATGGCATCAAACCTCAAATATTCAAACGGCACTCGTGATGCCCAACAACAGGGTCTAATTACTTATGCTGGTTCAGGCGCTATCATTAGTATTTACCAAGGCTCACAACCTGCTAATGCCAATACTGCAATTACAAGTCAAACTTTATTGGTTTCTCTTGTGGTTACTGGCTCTTTTGGTACTGATTCAAACGGTACTATTACATTAGGTTCAGTTGCTAGTGGCACAGCAGTCGCCACAGGCACAGCGCAGTTTTTCCGCATATTTAAGTCAGATAACTCTACCGTAATTATGGATGGCACAGTAGGTTTAACTGGTTGCGATATGAACCTAAATAACACCTCTATTGATACAACTCAGGTCGTCAGCATTTCTTCTGGCACTATTATTCGAGCTAACCAATAAGGCTAATTTATGGCTCTCATCATTAAAGATAGAGTCCAGGAAACTAGCACAACTAGCGGAACTGGTACTTTAACCCTTGCTGGTGCTGTAACAGGCTACCAGTCATTTGCTTCCGCTATTGGTAGTGGAAATACCACTTATTACGGTATTTACGAAACCCAAACTACAAACTGGGAAGTGGGTATTGGTACAGTTGGCAGCGGAACATTAGCAAGAACTACAGTATTAGCGTCTAGTAATGCAGGGTCATTAGTCAGTTTTGGTGGTGGTCAACTTGCAGTTTGGGGAGATTACCCAGCAGGACAAGCGGTCATTGGAAATGGCACAGCAATTTTAGCCCCTAGCGGTGCATTGCTTCCTGTGGCTAATGGTGGCACAGGAGTAAGTTCTGCAACTGGAACAGGCTCAAATCCATCTATTGTTTTAAGCCAACAACCACAGATAAATTCCCCTGTAATTACTTCTTATTCCACTTCAACTGTTCCTTTAAAAGTTTATGGTTTAAGCGGACAATTTACCGAATTATTTGATGTTTATACATACAATGGCGGCACATTAGCTTTTCAAATTAACAGTTCTGGCGCAATTACGACAGGCACTTGGAACGCAACTCCAATTACCAATAGCTATTTAGCTAATTCAAGCATTACTATTAATGGCACAGCAACATCATTGGGCGGCTCAATTAATGTAGGAACAGTCACTAGCGTAACTGGTACTGCCCCTGTTGTTTCAAGCGGTGGCTCAACCCCTGCAATTAGTATGGCTGCCGCCAACAGCACAACTAATGGATATTTGACCAGCACAGACTGGAACACCTTTAATAACAAACAGCCCGCAGGTAGCTATTTAACATCGGTAACAGCAGATGCCCCATTATCGGGTTCAGGTACAAGCGGTAGTCATTTGGTTATTTCGCAATCTTCTGCGACCACAAACGGCTATCTGTCATCAACTGATTGGAACACTTTTAACAATAAGCAACCAGCAGGTTCATATTTAACTGCGGTAACGGCAAGTAGCCCATTATCAGGCTCAGGCACTTCTGGAAGCCCATTAGTTATTTCACAAGCCACAACCAGCACGAATGGCTATTTAAGCTCTACTGATTGGAACACTTTTAACAATAAAGGCTCTGGAACAGTAACCTCTATTACTTCAACTACTTTAACTGTAGCTGGCACAAGCGCTATTCCTACCGTTAATTTGACTTCAGGCATTGTTACTGCTGGTACAACAGGCTCTAGCCTTTTAATTCCTGTCGTTACTGTAGATACTTATGGTCGTGTTACAACTATTACAACCGCCTCAAACCCACAAGG
>Ga0007828_1000226_pt1 | contig 15700 bp, 15 predicted proteins | sample CryBogCBE16Oct07_FD_71232 | JGI IMG/M metagenome (GOLD analysis project Ga0007828, IMG submission 71232) | Freshwater microbial communities from Crystal Bog, Wisconsin, USA - CBE16Oct07 | ecosystem: Environmental > Aquatic > Freshwater > Lake | place: Crystal Bog, Wisconsin, USA | collected...
GATAACGCAGTAGCAACTGATGACGATCACCACGATGCGTTGGCAAATGATCCAACGATAACAACATTTCCACAAGGAAGTACTATGGCAGATAGTTCAACATCATCAGGCTTTGGAGGAACAACAAGTGCCGCAACAACAACCTCAACAACATCAGGATTCGGCTCAACTAGCTTTGGCTCAACAACAAGCACAACAAGCCCAGCAGTATCGTCTGCAGGGAATAGCTTTGGCGGAGGCGGGTTTGGAAGCTCATCTAGCGGATTTGGTTCGTCAACAAACAACGTCGGATCCGTCGGAACCAGCAACATGAATGTAAGCGTTAGTAATGGACCAGTATTAACAGGTGCAGGTGCTAACGCAGCACAAGATGGTGAATCATTAGTAGCAAATACTAATACGGATTGGGTTAACAACAAATGGCGTCCTATGATGGGATGGATGTACATGTTAGTATGTACAATGGACTTTGTTGTGTTCCCTATACTATGGAGTTTATTACAAGCATTATTCCATGGTACAGTTACAAGTCAATGGCAACCAGTTACACTACAAGGTGCAGGCTTATTCCACATGGCAATGGGCGCAGTACTTGGGGTAGCAGCATACGGCAGAACAAAAGAAAAGGTAGCCGGAGCAGCCTAATAAATATTGACATGTAACAACAAATTTGTTATAATCAATAATTATGGACTACTATACAACACTTGGAGTTAAACGTGATGCCTCTCCTGACGAAATCAAAAAGGCATACAGAAAATTAGCAGGACAACACCACCCAGACAAAGGTGGTGATACTGCTACATTTCAAAAAATTCAAGAGGCTTACGAAAATTTAAGTGATCCTCAAAAACGTCAACAACACGATAACCCAAATCCATTTGGTCAAGGTCATAGTCCTTTTGGTGCAGGACCTAATCCATTCGGATTTAATTTCCAATTCCATCAACAAGGGTTTAATGTTGATGATATGTTTGCTCAAATGTTTGGTGGGCAACGACAACCACAGAAGCCACAGTTTAGAACTACTGTACAAGTTACATTAGAACAAGCATATAAGGGTGACGAGCAAACATTACAACTAAATCATAATGGGCAACCTACTACCATTAAAATTCAAATACCTAAAGGTGTTGATAATGGTACTACAATGAAATATGATAACTTGATTAAAGATGGCATATTATTTGTAGACTTTAGAGTTATCCCGCATAGCAAATACCAACGACAGGGCCCAGATTTATTCGTAGAGCATAGTATAAGTGTTTTGGATCTAATTGTGGGCACAACAATTAAATTTAAAACAATAAGTGGTAAAGAGTTAGATGTTTCGGTTAAACCAATGACACAACCAAACAACACTTTACGAATTGTGGGCGAGGGTATGCCCAAACAATATGGGTACGGTGACCAATTGATTTTACTTAAACCCTACATTCCTGATATAATAGACAAAACGATTATTGATAGTATCAACAACAGTAAAGGAAAATGATGCACTCACCCGAAATAGACTCAATTATTGAGCAGGCAGTTTCTTCAGCGAAACAACGCCATCATCAATATTGCACGGTCGAACACTTATTATTTGCTTTAGTATTGCATCCTCCGTTTAAAAAATGTTTAGATGATTTTGGTGTAGATACTGAAACAATGTTATTTGAAGTATCTAACTATTTGGATAGTTTAAAAGCAATTGAAGTGCCAGTAGAGCAGGGTCAAGAAATTATACCTAGAAAAACTAATAGTTTAGAACGTGTAATGAATAGGTGTGTGACTCAAGTGTTGTTTACGGGTAGAAAAACAGTAACAACAGTTGATTTATACTTAAGCATAAGTGCAGAAACTAATAGCCATGCACATTATTTCTTATTGAAATATGGTATCAATAAAACTGAGTTTATCCCTCACTGGCAAAAGACATATAAAGGTCAAGAGCAAGTTAGTAAAATGAATGATACTCAGGCTAATGAAATATTAGATGAGTATACAACTAACTTATCAAAATTAGCAGAGAATGGCAAAATAGAACCAATGATTGGTCGTGAAGTTGAAGTTGACGATATCATCAATGTATTGGCTAAGAAATTTAAACGTAATGTATTGTTAGTTGGTGATCCTGGTGTAGGTAAAACTGCAATCGTAGAAGGATTGGCACAAAGAATACATGACAAGACTTGTCCTGAGTTCTTGTTTGACCACGAGATGTATAGTTTAGAAGTTGGTAACTTGTTAGCCGGCAGTAAATATCGCGGTGACTTTGAAGAAAAAGTTAAAGCAGTATTGGAAGCACTATCAACTAAAAAGAAAGCGATATTGTTTATTGATGAGGCACACACTATGCATGGAGCAGGTGGTAGTACATCAGGATCAATTGACTTTGCTAATATGATTAAGCCAGCTATTACTAAAGGTACATTAAAAGTTATTGCTAGTACGACTTGGGAAGAGTATTACGAGAGTTTTGAGAAGGATCGTGCATTGATGCGTAGATTCTATAGAGTAACCGTAGACGAGCCAAGTATGGAAAATACGATTAAGATATTACATGGATTGAAACCTAGATTAATGGAGTTTCATAATGTTATCATTACAGACGAATCTATTAAGATTAGTGTAGAAAGTGCAACACGTTATATCCATGATAGAAAGAACCCAGATAAATCTATTGATTTGTTAGATGCTGCCTGTGCTAAACAACGTGTACTAAACAATACCGATGCAGTTATATCAAAAGAATCCATCTATGAACAAGTTGAACGCATGACTGGTGTTACTGCGGACAAACTTACAGATGATAAGTCAACACGTATTATAGATTTAGAAACTAATATCAAAGATAAGTTATATGGTCAAACTGAAACAATTGACAAAGTATTAGAACGTATCTATGTAAGTTTTGCGGGTATTGGCAATCAAAAGAAACCAATGTGTAGTTTCTTATTCTTGGGTCCAACTGGTACAGGTAAAACTGAACTAGCAAGATTGTTAAGCACAAACTTAGACATGCCATTACTCAAGTATGATATGTCAGAGTATGGTGAAAAATTCTCAGTAAGTAGTTTATTAGGTGCTCCCCCAGGCTATGTTGGCTTTGGTGAAGGTCAATTAGGTGGCGGACGACTAATCAACGACTTAAGCAAGAACCCACATGCTATCTTATTATTTGATGAAGTTGAAAAGGCTCACCCAGATATCTTTAACATCTTCTTACAATTGCTTGATGAAGGTAAAGTAACTGGTAGCAATGGTAAAGAAGTAAATGCTAAAAACTGTATCGTTATTATGACTAGTAACTTGGGTGCTACTGATAGCGAACGCAGTATGATTGGATTTGGTAGTCAAGAACGCACAGGTGATGATGATAAAGCGTTGAAAGAATTCTTTAAACCAGAGTTCAGGAATCGCATCGACTTGATTACTAAATTCGGTAAGTTAAATATGTTGGCAATTAAGAAAATTGTTATCAAGTTTACAGACGAGTTGAAGAAATCACTACGTGATACACATGAAATCACATTAAATCTAAGCGAGCCATTAGTTGAGTACTTGGCAGATAAGGGATATGATAAAAAGATGGGAGCACGTCCACTAAGTCGTAAAATTGACGAATTGATTCGTGTACCATTAAGTAAAAAGATTTTGTTTGAGCGTATTAAGAATGCAGTAATCAATGCACACTTGGATGCAAATAACGAAGTAGTTTTTGATATCCAACAAAGATTATTACCTAATACAACAAATGACATCCTCGCAATCACAAACTGATATAGATACGATTGAAGATAGACCTAATCTATACTATAACAAATATACATATCGTGCAAGATTAACCTGTCCCGGGATAACTCTTGCATGGTATTATAGAACCCCTGAAGATATTAAGGATCTGGTAAAACAATATAGAAAACGATATAATGGGGTAAATCCACAAACTATATCAGATATTTCTAAATGGACTAAAGACCACAGAGATAAGAAATTGATAATGGCTAGATTTGAGCATGACACAGCCAGCGTGTTTAGTGATAATTTAGAATTACTAAAAACATTAGAACAGTTTAACTGCCCAATAATGTACAGTAAAGCAGTAGTAACAGTACCCTCAGGAGTAAAGCACTTTGTTAACCAGCCAATATATAAGCATAGATTATATCTGAAAAATAAAAAAATAAATGATGAGTTTAGAAATAAACTTAGAAATTTTATCCAACGATATGAGGGCACGAGCACAGTAATTGTCCCTAGCAAAGCACTTAAACAATGGTTGGTTGAACCAGAAACATCATCTTTTGGTGCATGGGCAATGTGGAAAAAGAACTTTTGTCAGGATAACTTTTTTATAGATTATAATGAAGAAAGCGTTATTACCATGTTTGCATTGATGTTTAACGGCATGGTCAGCAAGACTTATAGACTAGAAAAACGACCCGATACAGTTTAAAAAAGATAAATACTCTATTATACGAGTATTTACATGGCCCAATCCACAACAATTATACTATTACCCCAAACAAGTTATAACAATAACGCAATAGTTACGGGAAATGCATTTCCTGCTGCCAGCTATTATTTAAGTTCTCAGGATTTACAGACTGTAGTTTATTCAGTAACTGGATTCATGGGTACAATCAATATCCAAGCTACATTAGTGGATACTCCACAATCTGACACAGATTGGTTCACTGTGTATAACATACCCTTTTCAACTTCAGGTGGCACGACATTAACTAGTTTTGAAAATATCACAGGTAATTTTGTTTGGATGCGAATTAGAATAACCAGTTTTACAATGGGTACAATTAATAGTATTAAGGTTAGTTACTAATGGGTAAGATTATTGTTATTTATGGTGGTGGATTTCAACCGTTTCATGCTGGACATTTAAGTAGCTATAAACAGGCTAAAGAAGAATTTAGCCAATATCCCAACGTTGAATTTTATGTAACCGCTAGTGATAATACAAATACACGTCCTATTCCTTTTAAAGAAAAACAATGGTTGGCTAGACAAGCCGGAGTACCAGAACAAGATTTTAGAAACGTAGCAGTAAAAAGCCCATTAAATCCTGTTGAAATTCTAAGTCAATATGATCCTAATAGTGATATATTCATATTAGTTCGTAGTGAACGTGATCCAGTAAGTTATCAGAAAAAAGATGGTAGCCCAGGATATTATCAACCATTTAAAAGTATAAAGAATTGCAAGCCTTTTAATTCTAAAAATGGTCATGGTTATGTATTTGTAACAAAGAAAGAAGATTTTGAAGTTGCAGGACAAGAAATATATAGTGGTACACAAGTACGTGATTTATATGCTATTAGTGATGACAAAATGCGTAATATTATAGTACGTGATATGTATCCAAATAGTCCTAATCAATTAAAGATTAAACAAATATTAAACAAGTATATCGGTGTACCAGAAGAACCTAAAGCAACTACAGTTAAACCTAAAACTAATGCAATTAAAAAACTTAAAGCAGATCCATTAAAAGAAAACGCATTAGAAATAATCAAACGTGCAAGACCTTTATTAAAAGAAGCAAGTGTAGAGCAAAAGATTAAGTTTATTAAGTTAATGAAAGAGGCAAGCAAATTAGATGAATTGAATTTGTTTAAGCGTCCGCAGGCAGCTCAAACTCCACCTAAAAATAATGACCCAAGAGATCAAGTAGAACAACCTGACGATTATCATACATACTTTGCTAAAAAAGACGGTAAAGAAAAAGTATATAAAAATACAGGTGAATATTACGATGATACTAAGATAGATCCATTAAAAGAAACTGACGTAGAAGAAGGTAGAGTAATATTACCAAAGATGGTTAATCTTTATTTACAATTAAGAAAGCCAGGGGCTAAACCAATATTGGTTAATAAAAATAACCCTATCCCCTATAAAGCAATTGATGCATTAATTGATAAGATTTCATCAAAGTACAATAATGTATATCCTGATATGTTCTCATTTGTTCCTGCAGATAAAGAGAACATGGAAGAAGGTTTGCATGATGCTGAGTTTATTGATAATGATGATAGTTTCTACAACATGGCTGAATTTGCTCATAAGGAAATGCGTAAAGGTAAATCATTACAAGATATTATCAAATATTTGGTAGATAATAACTATCTTGACCGTAGAGAAGTTAACGTATTTGTAAAACAAGTTAATGGTGAAAAGTGGAATGAATCTGTAGAAGAAGATAAAGAAGACACAAGTAATAATATTTTTCAATCAATGTCAAAGCAATTAATTGCAATTGGCAATAGTGCAGACAAAGTAAAACATAATTCACCCGATAAAATTCATAATGCTATTGATAAGAAACTTGAACAAATTGATGACCCTAAACTACAACATGTAACTAAAACATTCTTACAAAAAGCTGTTAATTTTAACCGTAGTAATCCAAAAACTATGGCAGCAATATTTGGATTTACATTTGCAATTATAGCAAGAGTGTCAATGGGTATTAGTCATGCACAAGGACTATCACCAACTCAAGCAACATTAATATTAGAAGCAACATTACCAACATTAGGTAATTTCCTAGGCTATCTAATTAATGGATTCTCAGTTAAAGATTCAATACAATCAGGATTGATTGCGGGAAGCATAGGAGTAGCTGGTGTGGGTGCTGCAAGTATGTTCACCGAAAGTGAAGATTATCTGCCAGAAAAATAATTTCACCCCCTCTACAGATAGTAAATAATATTATCTTATAAAGAGGAAACAAGATGGCAAGAAAACCAAAAGAACAAGCAACAGTTCCAGTAGAAAAACTACAAGAGATTGTTGATCAACAAGCATCACCTGATGCACCACAAGAAGAAAAAGCTGCACCTGGTCAAGTACAAGTTAATGTAGACTTCTTACGCACAACCAAAGTACACATCGCTATGCCATGTTACGGTGGAATGTTAACAGAAAGTACATTCATGTCATTCATCAAGTGGGCTAATACTGCTAGACAATTAGGTATTGATTGGACATTGGAAACAATGGTTAATGAATCACTTATCAGTCGTGCACGTAACACACTAACTGCAAAGTTCTTATTGCAAGAAGGTGCAACTCACTTATTTTTCGTAGATGCTGATATTGGTTGGGAGCCATGGCACTTACTAGTATTATTGAATCGTGACGTAGATGTTATCGCTGGATTATATCCAATGAAGACTATGCCGATCAAGTGGGTAGTTAATGGATTTGAAGGTGCTGAAGAAGGACCAGATGGATTCCAAGAAGTATCAAAAGCAGGTACAGGTTTCTTATTAATGAAACGTCATGTATTTGAAAAGATGAACAGTCATCCAGCAGTTAAACCATACAAAAATGATATCGGTTTAGATCCAAAGTATGATGCACACTTAAAGACATACTTTGATACAGCCGTTCGTCAAGGTCGCTACTATAGTGAAGATTGGACATTCTGTGAAAACTGGCGTGATCTAGGAGGTAAAGTATATGTTGATAAACGTGTATTGTTACGTCACAGTGGCGCTTATGTATTCTGTATGGAAAATCAACAACATTTAATTGACACAATCGGTCCAATGTATGTTGCTGAACAACAAAAGAAAGCACAAGAGCAACAAACTGCAACTGCTACACCAGTACAAACTGAAGCACCTGCAGCAAAAGTAGCTAGTAAACCAGCTAGTAAACCAGTCAGCAAGCCAGTAAGAAAAACTGCTAAAAAGTAACTTAAACTTACTTAAATCATAAAAAGGGCTAAATATAGCCCTTTTTTCATAAATACTATATGAACTTATTAGAATTTGACAGTTTTAGCCTACTTGATGCTATACACTTCCATGATGAATTAAACCCCGAATTATTTAATGGGGATAAATTAAAGCCTGAGGTCAGGGAACAATTACTATTAATAGCAGACGACTTTGTAATTCATTTAGGAATTCAAGGAATAGAAGTACAAGACATTACAATAAGCGGTAGTAACGCAGCATATACATATACAAAGCATAGTGACTTAGATTTACATATCTTAGTTGATATGAGTAAATTTAACGATGACCCTGTATACCGTGAATTATTCCACGCTAAAAAGACAATATATAATGACAGTCATAGCATTACAATTAATGGTATTGATGTGGAATTATACGTACAAGATACAAATGAACCTGTAATTAGTTTAGGTGAATATAGTATATTACGTGATAGTTGGATTAAATTGCCAAGAAAACGTAGAGCACATATTAGTCAAGCAGCCACTAAACACAAATATCGTAAATTATATAAATTAGCAGAATATGCTATGACTAGCACAGACCCAGATAAAGTAAAAGGTCTTATTGATAAACTAAAGAAATATAGACAAGCTGGATTAGATGAGGGCGGAGAGTTTAGTCCAGAAAATTTAGCATTTAAAATATTACGTAAAAAAGGTATTATTAAAAAACTATACGAAAAATTACAAACATTACACGATAAGAAATTAAGTCTTCCTGAAAGTTCAGGATATATTCCTAGCAATAAAGAAAAGAACGACCCAAGATTTAAAACTGCATTAACAGTAGATATTACACCCAATTCAATTAAAGACAATGCAAGAAAATTAGGAAGTAAAATCAAAAGAGATGGTACTCCGCCAACTTTACACCCCTAATCTAAATTAAGATAAATATATAATTATGAAAAGTTCAATGTTCTCAGAAGATTCTATGATATCGGGTACACCTGACATTACACAAAATGCAGGAGATGCCCCTAGATTTCCGCGTAATCCAAAAGTATTAGAGAAAAAGAAAATTAAAAAAGACCAAGTAGAAGAAATGACAAGCGCAGGCGCTGTGGCCACAGTTGCTCAACCAATGTTTACCCAAAAAAGAACTAAGACTAAAGAAAATAGTATATTTGCTGGAATTAAAACAAGTAAGAAATATGCAAACAGTACACCAGTTACTGAAGATGAATTAAGCGAAGAAAATCTATTAGCAAAACAAAGACAAGAAGAATTATTTAAAAGAAGTAAAGACAGAGATATTGGTAAACGTACTAAGATTAGTGATATATTACTACTTAAAAAACAATTACAAGATTCAATTATGCAAGAAGAAGAGGACAATGATTACTGGTATCATGGTCCTCATGCAGTAGCAAAAGAATTACATAGAATACATAATAAACCAACAATAACAGTTGAAGACATACATAATCTTTGGGAGACAAATCCTCCCAAAGCACATTGTCTTGTTAATGGCAGACCATATATGGAAGAGCCTGATGTTGCCAGAATATTAAGTGCACATAAAGAATTAATGGAAAACGGTGAATTAGAAGATAGAGAAGCAATGGTAGCTGAATTGATTCATAAAACACATCCAGAGTTCTTTACACGTTATGGGGATGAATATGTAATGCATCATATTCAAAAAGTAGTAAGTACACAACCTTCAAGTAAGAGTCCATTGTCACTTAGTGCTATTGTTTTAGGATTGATAAAAAATGAAAATTAATCAAATTATTAGTGAAAGTTCATTAAACGAATTTGCACCCGGCGAAAATGGTGGCGGTGGTGATTTTATGGGATATATTAAAGCATTAGCATATGCTTGGTATACACACGATATTAGAATGTTGAAGGACATAATTAAAAAGGGTGGTAGCCCTATGAAGAAGATTATTGATGCACAGGTAGCAGTAGAAAAAATACTAAATCGTGGCATACATTGTCCAGATGGTAAAATTAGAAAATACTATATTGATTATGATAGTGATTTTGATGGTGTTGACATCGCCAGTCATGATTTTTATGAATACACAGAATATGGTGAAGGTCCTTTACGTAATACAGAAGTTGACGGTCGTACTGGTAAGCCATGGAGCCCATACGATCATTTTGAATTCAAAGGTAATCATCTTGGAGAAAGCGTAAACGAAGGTGATATGCCAAGTATGGCTAGTCATCGTGCTAATTCATCTGACAAGCAACGATATACACAAGCAGCAAGAGATGTGGTTAAAGGTGCTGACCCAGAACATATTGCTAGAGTAAGAGGATTAGATCCTGAGTTGTTAAAGAAGCATACAAGTTATGCTTGGGATAAAGTTAACAGTGGACATTATAAATTAAATCGCCCTAACTTAGAAGAGGAACAAGATATGGAAGAAGGCAAGAAGCCTGGGTTATGGGCTAACATACATGCCAAACAAGAACGTATTAAGCATGGTTCAGGTGAACACATGCGTAAACCAGGTTCAAAGGGTGCGCCAACAGCTGATGCATTTAAAAAGTCAGCAACAGAAAGTATAGAGGAAGGCTACGACCCTGTAGAATTAGACTGGCATAGATGGTCAGCAGCACTGTATCCAGACGGAGACGGAGCATATGCACTTGAGTTAGCAGGTGCTGATGCTGATACTATTAGAAATATTTTAACTTATGTAAAACAAAATCGTCAGGTACTGGGTCAAGGAGTCGGAGACACCAGAATTAACAATGACAAAACTGTAAAAGATGCTATTATTGATATTAAGAAAGAGTTCCCCGATTTATATCAATCAGCACAACAACCACAGAGTGTAGCAGAAGGCTCAACACAATCAAAACTACAACCAGGAACTCATGTAATGTTATGGTTAGGCCCAAAAGACATGTTACCAAATCCTCCAAGAGATGATAAAAAGTATTGGGACAAAGGTGTAGTAGTTGATGAGCCAGAAATGATGACTGGAAGTTGGCAAGTTTTAGTAAAATCAGAACGCAAAGGTCAATCACCTATTAGTCCTCAACGTGTGTTTATTCTTAAACAACAAGATATTGAAGAAGGTGAAAACTGGTCAAAGTATAATCATAAGCGTGTAGGCGGTATGAGTAAAAAATCAGTAAATAGTTATCGCCGTAGTCACCCTGGTAGCAAGATTCAAACTGCTGTAACTACTAAACCAAGTAAGTTGAAAAAGGGTAGTAAGGCAGCAAAACGCCGTGCTAGTTTCTGTGCAAGAATGAAGGGCATGAAGAAACATCGTACCGGTGCTAAAACTGCTAGAGATCCAAATAGTAATATTAACAAAAGTTTACGTAGATGGCATTGTGAGAGCATTGAAGAAATGCAACAAATGATTGAGAACGCACAGGATTTTATTAACAGTCAAAAACAGTTAAATGAAATGAAAAAATTAATAGGTAAAAAATAATGAAAATAACTGATTTATTATTAGAAAGCGAACAAGGTAAATTGGTTCGCGGTATGTTGGTGCAAACATTAGATCAGTTCGTTGACACTGGTGGTAGTGAAAGACCAGAAGAAGTTGAAGAAGATTTAGATACTGAACAAGAGCCAGAAAAAAAACCTAAAGAACAACCTATTCGTTTTAATCCTTCGTTTAAAACAAAATACACAGATCAACCTGCACAATCTACACCACAACAGGGCCCACAAAGTCTTTATAGTAAGATTGTAAGTCCCGATGAAGTTGCTAAAATGGTTCATCATAAAAACAGTTATGTAATTTATTATGAATATAAAGCACCAGATGATCCAAGTAAGATTAAAGAAAAACGTATAACAACAGAACCTATCTATATTCCACAAGATAGAATTGAAGCAATGGCAGAAAAGGCTGCTGCTTTTATTGAAGAAAAGTTTCCAACTGCAAGTGAAAAATCTAAAAAGACTAAAGCATATGGTATACTAAATCGTTATTTAGAAAAACTAGCAGTTGATGAAGCAATCGCTAATAGTCCTGAAGTTAAACATGCATTAGATAAAGGTATATTACCACAGAAACTAAAAGCAAAACAGTTTACAACTACTGCTGCTAAAGCACATAATCCAAGTGTACATAAAGGTTCTGTTCCTATCATTGACGAAGATGGTAAACTAATTTATGACTTAGATGGGTTAGCAAAACGTATATCACAAAGACCAGAAAAGTTATTAAAAGTTAATGCTAAAATGGTTAAGAGTTCAGGTGAAAAATATGCAATGGCTAACATTGGTATCCCTGCTATCGCTGGATTAGTAATTGATGAAAAGACTAAGCAATTTGTAGTTGTTAATACATGTCCAGGTGCTGGTAAATGTAAAGAATATTGTTATGCAACACGTGGTGGTTATGTACAATATAGTGCAAGTTCAGAAAGTCAAGCAAGAGTATTAAATTATTGGTACAATGACCCAGATGGGTTTAAACAACAAGTAATTAAAGAAGTTAGCAAGATGGGTAAAGCTGGTGTTAAAGCATATTTACGTTGGCATGATAGCGGTGACTTCTTTGTTGATGCATACTTAGACTTGGCATTTGATGTAGCACGTGCATTACCAAACGCTACTGTATATGCTTATACAAAGATTGCAAAAGTTGCAACAAATCCAAACAGACCAAGCAACTTTTTAATCAACTTTAGTGATGGTGCTAAACCACAAGAAACTAAGCAAATTGATTATAAGAAAGTTAAACATAGTATAGTTGTTCCTTCTGCATTATTCAAAGATGAAAAAGCAACTGGAATCGGTTTAGAAAATTTACAAAATAAAGTTCCAGAAGCACAACAACGAATGAAGCAAGTTATTGCAGACCAGTACGATGTTGATGTAAAATCTGTACTAACATATGATGAAATGATGGATTTAAAAACTGAGGGCGACAAACCAAAATATAACGTTATTGTTGTTCCGGGACTAGACGGTGACTTAGGTGCTGCACGTACAGATATTTTAGGCAGCTACTTATTGTATCACTAAATAGTAAAAGGATTATAAATGTTAGTAGAAAATCTAAAAGTCGTGTTAGCAAGTAGCTTTACTTTATATCTTAAAGCACATAACTTTCATTGGAACGTTGAGGGCCCAGACTTTCCACAATATCATAAATTTTTAGATGATTTTAATAATGAAATTTTTGAAAATGCTATTGACAGAAGTGCTGAGTTTATTAGAGCATTGGATCATTATACACCCGGTAGTTTAACACGATTTTTAGAATTAAGTATTGTTAAAGATCAGGTATTAATTCCACGTGCTGAATTAATGATGCAAGAATTGTATGAAGACAATGCAACAGTATTAGCATATTTAAAAGAAACTTTTCACGTAGCAGAGCAAGAAGATGAGCAGGGAGTTGCTAATTTTATAGCAGAACGTATTGATGCTCATGGAAAACATCAATGGATGCTACGTAGTGTACTGAAAAAACAAAGAGCATAATGAAAGCTACTGAGTTTATTACCGAGATTGAAAGAATTCCACAATCAGCTTTTCAAGGTGGTAAAGACTTCATTAAACAACATTTGACACAAAATCCCGGAAAGAAAAATATTAAACCTTTACCGGGTGGTAGTGGATTATATTATGCAACATTACCTCGTCCACATGACGGAATAGAAATAAGAATATTAGATAAATCTCAAAAAAACTCTATAGGTTCATTAAGATTAAATAAAATAGGTAAAAATATATTGCCCATAGAAAATCCATATATGGTAAATGTAATTACAGTAGATGAAGATTACAGAGGACAGGGAATTGGTAAAGCATTATATGGTATAGCATTAAGTATATTAAAAGTTACATTAGTTGCTGGCGAAAGTCAAACCCCGGCAGGAAGAAAAAACTGGCTTAGTCTTGTAAATATACCTGGGGTTGAAGTAAAGGGTTATGTAGAACTAATGGATAGAGAACTTAGTACATATAACTTTCCTAAAAATGCCAAACCCGATCAAGATAACTCTTTGCACGTTCTAATGCGTATGCTAGATATTGAAAGAATCAACAAACGAAATAAAACAACTAACAATAATATTGACACGTTGATGGGTAAGTTGGGTGGTCAATATTTAGGAACAAATAAACATGATGAACACTATTTTGCTTTTGATGTAGTACCTGGTACAGGAGAATTAGAACCTGCAGTTAAAACAAATTTAAGCAAAATATATCATGGTGCATATAATATGCAATATGTTAGTGGATTATTTGCGAAATGGGCCGGGCAATGAGAGCTAATGAATTTATAACAGAGGCACCTCTTCCACCAGACTGGGACCAAAGCCAATTTGTTAATAATAGAACTTCATTTAAAAGTCGTTTAGCATACGCATTAGAACGTGCAAAAAGAATAGGCACAGGTTCTAGTCGTGTTGCGATGACAATAGAATATGACGGTCGTCCAACTGTACTTAAGATAGCAAAGAATCAAAAAGGTCTAGCACAGAATAGTGTAGAGATAGATATACTAGATGATGGATATGCTAAACAACTAGATATACTAATTCCATTGATTGACTATGATAGGGTGAATGCAGCACCTACTTGGATTCAAACCGAACTTGCAGAAAAGATGACAGAAAAACAATTATGCAATCTAATCAGATGTAAAAGTTTATTTGAACTTACTCAATTTGCTGAATTAATGATGGGCAAAAAATATTATGACTATAATAGTCCACAACAGTTTATTGATATGATGCACAGAGAAAAAAGAAGCGAACACAATATAGAAACTATAACTAATTATGCAAACACTCTTGCAGATTTAGCTAATTCTTTTGATTTACAATTAGGAGATTTTACAAAAGCAGGAAATTGGGGATTTTATGATGGTAGACCTGTATTAATTGATGTTGGATTTAACACCAACGTTCTTAATACATATTATGCTAGATAAGGATAAATATGAATCATTTTTTAACTTATGTAAAACACAGTTATGAAGTTATACTAGAGGCAGAAGCAAGTCTTTGTGTAAACTTAGAACATAACACAGAGGCTTATGTTGTGCATTTATTTGCTAGATATTTAGATAATCCAAATATCAATCGTGAACCAGTATGTATTAAAATAATGGAAAGTATGCATAAGCCACGATTAGAACGCAGAGAAACATTAAATAAAGTAGCAGATGAATGTTTGTTGATAGATGGCTTTGGATTTGGTAAAAATCGCTGGCCCACCAACACATACTATAAAGAAATGGGACAGTTAGCATATGACCAAGTTGCATATACTAATGATCCGCCCGATGAATTCTTTATAGATTTGGCAAGTAACTTTTCTGTCATAAGTAAAATATTAAATAAGTGTAGAATATGAATAACTATCCAGTTTATCCAGAGCAAGAAAAAGAATGGGATCGCCCATTAAATCCATATAGTCCAGTATGATTACACAACAACAATTATTTGAATTTATAGCAGAGAATCAAAATATGGATTCCACTGGCTTAGAATTAACAACTACATTAGATAGTTTGGGCATAGACAGTCTAGCTAAAATGGAACTAGTATTTGAATTAGAAGACTATTTCAAAATCTCCGTGTCAAATGAAGACCTATCTGTAACTACGTTGCAAGACGTTTTAGATTTAATAAACAAATACACCACGTAAACAATAGATAAGTACATAATGAATTATATTTTATACACTCTTATTATGACACATATAACAATCATATGTGTTACGTTATATCTACATCGTGGTCAAGCACATAAAGGTATCATATTTCACCCAATCATATCACATTTTATGCGTTTTTGGTTGTGGTTAACTACAGGTATGGTTACCAAACAATGGGTAGCAGTACATAGAAAACATCATAGATATAGTGATGTAGAGGGAGATCCACATACACCTGTTATATATGGTGTATGGAACGTATTATTTAAAGGTGCAGTATTATATAGTAAAGCTGCACGTGATACTGATATGGTTAATATGTATGGGGTAGGTA
>Ga0007828_1000228_pt1 | contig 15572 bp, 13 predicted proteins | sample CryBogCBE16Oct07_FD_71232 | JGI IMG/M metagenome (GOLD analysis project Ga0007828, IMG submission 71232) | Freshwater microbial communities from Crystal Bog, Wisconsin, USA - CBE16Oct07 | ecosystem: Environmental > Aquatic > Freshwater > Lake | place: Crystal Bog, Wisconsin, USA | collected...
GGATAACGAGGTTTAAATAGACCGGAATATGCCATAAATAGTATGTATATTCAATTTTTTAGAGAATTTAATGGCTATCATTTCAATTCCAAGTTCCCTCGGTGGTATCAGTATACCTGGCCTTACAACTCAAGGTCCTTTAGGTTTACTTTTTAATAACCCATTTAGTCAAACTAATTTACAATATCCTAGAGATTTACAATCTACTACACGTGGTCATTATGTTACATTTCTGATTAAGGATATTAATCCCGTTGGATATGACGAAACTGCAGGCTATGATATTTCTGGCGTAGGTGAATCAGTCGCTCAAGGATTAGGTACCTTAGCTCAAATTGTTAGTGGTGTTGGATTATTTAATCCTGAATTACAACTTTCACCTGAAACCACTACACCTAGAGGTTCAATCTCTTTGTATATACCAGAAACCATTAACTTTTCTTATGGCGCAACATACAATCAAGCTAGTTTGACATCAATTGCAGGTCAAGGTCTTGGTGCAATTGCAAAAGGTATTTCAGGTGCAATACCTGGAGCCGAAAGTTCTTTTGGTAAAGCGGTTTCATCTATTGGTGGCGGTGTGGCTGATGCGGTAACAGGTGATGCACTTAAAGTAGCATTGAAATCTGTTGGTCTTGCAGTTAATCCAAAATTACAATTGTTATTTGAAAGTATTGGTTTTAGAAGTTACTCAATGTCATTTATTTTTACTCCCTACTCACAACAAGAAGCGGACCAAGTAACAAAAATTATTAATACATTTAAGCAGTTTGCTGCACCTAGAGTTGTAAAAGGTGCAACTAATGGTATGTTCTTTATTCCACCTGCAATATTTGAACCTAAGTTTTATTTTAATGGTTCAGAAAACAAAAAAATTAATGCAGTTAAACCAAGCGTGATTGAAAATATTGATGTAAATTATGCACCAAATGGTTGGTCAACTTTTGGAGATGGTTCTCCAGTTCAAACTACATTAACAATACAATTTAAAGAAACAGAGCTTCTTGACCGTGATACTCTTGTAACAGGAAATTACTAATGCAGTATTTCGCTACTTTACCCAAATTACTAAAGACGGACCAATTTGGTCAATCTGTTTTAATGACTAATTTAATGGCACGTTCTAGTGTCATTCCTTCATTATTAAATAATGCGGCACTATTTTATCAATATGACATACAAGATGGTGACACACCAGAATCGGTTGCTTACAAATATTATGGTGAATCATATCGTTACTGGATTGTTTTGTTTGCAAATCAAATTCTTGACCCACAATGGAACTGGCCAATGAATAATGTGGTATTTGCAGCTTATCTCAATGACAAATACCCATCAACTAATGTGTATTCAACTATACACCATTATGCAAAAATAACTACTCAAACTGATTTTGGAACAAATATAACTACGACAGAACAAGTTGAAATTAGTTTAGATGCGTATAATACTTTAATTACAGGTACTAATACTTACACATTACCTACAGGAAAAGTTTCTGTTACGATATCTAAAAGTGCGGTAAGTATATACGATTACGAATTATCTCTAAATGAAAAAAATAGAACAATTAATATTTTAAACAACTCTTATGTTAATGAAATAGAAAAAGAATTTAAATCATTGATGAAATCTTAAAACATGGATACAATTTCTAATCAATTTGATACTACGCCAGCGCCTGCTGGCATTTTTTACCCACAAGACTTTTCGTTACAAAAACTAGATTTTATTAATGCTAGTGGTCAACGTTTTGAAATGCAGAAGTTAATGGTTGAAATGTCATATTATGAGGACATTTATAGTTTTTGTGTTTCTGGTTCTGTAACATTAAGAGATGCTCAAGGTTTCATTGAAGCATTTCAGTTGACAGGTAATGAATACATGGAAATTAATATGGGTAAAGTAAAAGATGCTCCCAATACTGATGACCAAATATTTCATGTATACAAAATTGGTAAAAGACTGCCTACAGGCAATCTAAATGATGAATTCTATACTCTCTATTTTTGTTCAGAAGAATTATATTTGTCTGAACAATTAAAGATTAGTAAATCTTATATGGGCCAAAAAATATCGAATATTGTTAAAAGTATATTGACCAATACATTAAAAACAAAAACTTCTAAAATTAATGTAATTGAAGAAACAACTGGTGTTTATGATTTTATTGTTCCAAGATTTAAACCATTGGAAACAATTAGTTGGATATCAACTTATGCCAGACCAACCACAGGTACCGGTTGTGATATGTTATTCTATGAAAATCGTTATGGTTTTAATTTTAGGTCTTTGCAATCAATTTATAAAGATCCTGTTTATGCTTCTTATCGTTATCAACAGAAAAATTTATCTAAAAATCTTGAACAAATACAAGATAAAGTAACATCAGTTTTAGATTACGAATTTGTTAAAACTTATGATGTATTAAATGATACAAATTCTGGTACTTTTGCTAATCAATTAATATCTTTGGATCCTGTGACCAGAAAATCAAACATTACTAATTTTGATTATAAAAAATATCAAAGCGAATCAACTTCTTTAAACGGTTCTGGTGTTTTAAATGCTTCACCAAATAGATTAGGTACAACACCTAATCAAAGTTATAGTGCCGTTACAAAAGTGGCAATCGGCAATGCAAATCAAGCCACAACACCTTATATAAAACAGGCTCCCGGTTCGGTGGCCAAAGATATATACTTAGAAACATATATTCCTAATAGAACTGCACAACTTGGTTTAGCAAACTATACAGTATTAAAAATTATGATTCCAGGTGATTCTGGAGTAACGGCAGGTTCTATTATTAATTTTGAATTATTAACTTTAAAACCTACTAGCACAACTAAAGATGCTGATAAGTTTTATTCTGGTAAATATTTGGTGACAGCAGTAAGGCACGTAATGAATGATTCAGGTTCTTATATTACCATCATGGAAATAGCAAAAGATAGCACAAATACTGCTTATGGAAATGCTAATGACAATACTGAAAGATTACAGGCGGCACAAGATTAATGGAAAATTTTATTGGTAAAGATGGTTTCGTTTGGTTTGTCGGTGTTGTTGAAGATAGAGCGGATCCATTAGGTCTAGGAAGATGTAAATTAAGAATCTTTGGTTGGCATACTGATAACACTTCAGAGTTGCCTACTGCTGATTTGCCTTGGGCTTTACCAATGTATCCTATAAACAATTCAAAAGCCTTTTCAGCTCCTAGATTAGGAGAATGGGTTGTTGGATTCTTTATGGATGTTGCTTCAGGTCAAGCACCAGTAATGATGGGAATTATTCCCGGTTTACAACCGTAGGAGATAACATGGCTATTCAATCACCACCACAAGTTGCAAATGATAATTTAACTCCATTATATACAAATAATGGACCAACACCAGGTAATCCAACAACACCTGCACTCTCTCGTAGTGTAGTTGCAAACACTTCTATTGCTGCGGCTAATAGTGATTTGGCACATATTTGTGATTTCTCATTAGACATTCAACGCAGAACAGAATTGAAAAAATTTCTTAATGCTCAAGCTAATAATATTAGAGAAGCAATTCGTGCAGTAATGAGAGCATTGGGTTTTTCTGACGGTACAGGTACCTATCAATGGTTAATTGATAAACTTCAAGCTATCAAACGAGGTTTAAAATACATTCAAAAAAATGTAATTCAACCAATTCAAGAATTTAATAAAACTGTTGTTCAATACATTCAAAAAATTCAAGAAATTATTGCTTACATTTTAAGTTTACCTGCTAGACTTTTGGCATTGTTGGGTGATTGCTTAAAATCTTTACGGCAAGCAATTTCTAATGTATTGTCTGATGCTTTTAGTTCTACTGGAACTAGTTCTGGTGGTGCTGGTTTTAGTGATGTAATTGCTGAAGCAAAATCTACTGCATCAGCTTTGGCTACTACGGTTGGTCAAGCATTAACAACAGCAACTCAAACGGCTGCAATTGCGACAGTTGCGTCATCAGCTGGTCAAGTTGTAAATAATATTAAGAAGGGTGTATAATGGCCGCAACTGACGGATTATGGACTGAACCAGAATCGGCAGCGAATACCGATTATCAGCCAATATATCCATATAACAATATCAATCAAACTGAAGCAGGTCATTCATTTGAAATGGATGATACTCCTGGTCGTGAGCGGGTTCGTATTCAGCATGGTAAATCTGGTAGTTTTTTAGAGATGCACCCAAATGGTGATGAAGTTCACAAGATTTATGGTGATGGTTATGAAATCATTGCCGGCAGAAAAAATGTATTAATCAAAGGCGTATGTAACATTACTATCAATGGCGATTGTAATATGCACGTTCTTGGTAATAAGAATGAACAAATTGATGGAGATTACAATCTATTAGTTGGTGGCAATATGATTGCTCGTGCCTCTGGTTCAAGCGGTATGACACTTATCTCCGATAGTGATATGTCGATTCAATCTAACTCTGCGTCTGATGGTGCATTGTATATGTCTGCTGGAGACCATGTTTATGTTGCTTCAGACTTGCAGATTGCTGGTGCGGCTTCAGCAGATACTATTTCAGCAGAATCTCGTATCAATGCCGGCACAGGACTTTATGCTGGACCTTTAGGCACATATTCTGAAGGACCAATCACTTCATTGGTATCGGTGACTGCACCTTTGGCAACTTTTGCTTATGCTTCTTGTGGCATTATGGATGCTGTATTGATGACCGACACAATCAATACAGGAATATTCAATACCCATGTGCATATTGGTAACCTTGGTCATCCAACGAGTCCACCTACATCTGAATTTTTTGGAGTTTAAATAATGGCAACAGTTAATAATGCAACAGGTGTATACACCACACTAGGTTACAACTTTAGTGATCCTAATGGTGATGTTCAAACATTATCAGCAAATACTCAGGCACACTTAAATACAATGCCTGCTTTCATTTCAACTTGGCAGGCTCAAGATATTGCTAGTAATTCAGTAGGCGGATATTTTCAAAATCCAACAGCAAATGCTGTAAACAATATCATTACCTTATCAAATCAAATATACATTTTGGCCAATTCAATTGCTGGTAACGCCAATTCAACATTTTCAGGTACTGCCAATCTATATCCTTTGATTCCGGCAGCAAATACTTTGTATTCTACTGCTAGTTCATTTTTGGCACACACAAATCGACTCTCTGGTGTAACTCCGTTTACAGGTACCGACCAAACTAATCCTTATTATAGCAATGCAATGAATTTTGGTAAAACTGCATTGTATATTACTAATCAGACTGATAGTATCACCAATACATCACCAATTCTAGGTAGTTTTACTAGTATTCTTGTTGGACCTCAAATTAGTGCTAATTCCAATACGATTACCATAGATTATTCAACTTTAACGGCTGGAATAACAGGTAATACACTATCCAATACTCAGGTTACTCAAATTGTATCTGATTTAACAAATACAAACAGTTTTTTGAGTGCTAGGCAAACCGGTGATGTTACTTATTTTACCAATTTGCAAACTTTTGTAAACAATTACAATAATGTAAAACAATTCAGTAATATGGGTGAAACACAGACCTATTTGTTGAATAACTTTATTGGAACACCAAAACTGGTGTCAAGAATTAACTCATAAGGAAAATTCAAATTTTTCGTTCCGGCCCCGAAATATTTCCAATACCATACTGAAGTTCCGGAACGTGTTTTACCTCAAGGCTCTATAAATAAAGAATGGCACTTAATCAAAAAATATACTCAGATATAGACTTCACTTTTACCATCAGACCTGGTATTAAGGATGTCGCTTTAAGTTATGATAATCAGGCGGTTATCAGGTCAATTCGTAATCTCTTATTGACAAAGCACTTTGAAAGACCATTTAATCCTGATTTGGGTGCCAATATTGACGGTTTATTGTTTGAACCTATTTCTCCAATTACATCTTCATTGTTGGAAAATGAAATCAAAACAACTATACAGAATTTTGAACCGAGAGCCAAATTACACCAAATTAATGTGACTCCCAATGATGACCGAAATGCTTATAATGTTTATTTAAGTTTTTTTATAGAAAACGCAACATTACCAACGACAGTAACACTTCTTTTAGAGAGAAATAGATAAGATGGCAGGCGCAAACTCTAATATCCAGATTACGGATTTGGATTTTAATAAGATTAAAACCAATCTCAGAACATTTTTACAATCTCAAGACACACTTAAAGATTATAATTATGAAGGTTCTGCGCTTTCTACACTCTTAGACATTCTTGCTTATAATACTCAATACAATGCTTACTATTTGAACATGGTAGCAAATGAGATGTTCTTGGATTCAGCATTGTTGCGTTCTTCTGTTGTTTCTCATGCTAAATTATTAAATTATATACCAAAGTCATCTGTTGCACCAAAAGCAACGGTCAATCTCAATGTATATGGTGTTACTTCTGGTTCGCTGACTGTACCTAAATTTGCACGATTTTTATCTGAAGCAATTGATGGTGTAAACTATAACTTTGTTACAACTGATTCACATACTGTTAATGTTGCCAACAATACTGCTTCGTTTAGTAATCTTTCAATTAGTCAAGGCATTCCAGCTTCATTAAAATTTACTGTTGATTCTACTGCCAATCCAACATATACATTTGAAATACCAGAAACTAACGTTGATACTACAACTATTACTGTAACCGTTCAACAATCTGGTTCAAATAATGCTTCTGATACTTATTCATTAGCAACTAACTTTTTGTCATTAACTGGTAGTTCTTTAGTTTACTTCTTACAAGAAAGTATGACAGGAACATATCAAATCTATTTTGGTGACGGAATTTTAGGTAAAAAATTATCTGATGGTAATATTGTTAATGTTTCTTATATTGTGACCGATGGCACATCGTCTTATGGTGCAAATAACTTTGTATTGATGGATACAATTTCTGGTTATTCAAATAACTCTATCTCTCCTGTTACATCAGCAACACAAGGTTCATCAAAAGAATCTATTAATTCTGTTAAGTTTCAAGCACCTAAAGCTTACGCAGCACAAAATCGTGCAGTTACAAAGAATGATTACATTACTTTAATTCAACAAAATAATTATGGTATTGCTCTCGATGCAGTCAATGTGTGGGGTGGTGAAGAAGCTAATCCGCCACAGTATGGTAAAATCTTTGTTGCGGTTAAACCAACCGGTGGTTACTCTTTAACTGATAATCAAAAACAAATTTTAGTCAATGATGTGATTGCTCCTATCTCTGTGTTGACTGTGGTACCACAAGTTGTGGATCCAATTTATGTTTATCTTTTGTTCAACGCTTCTGTATTAGTTGACTTTAAAAAAACTACTTTAACATCAGGACAGATTCAAACATTAATTACCAATGGAATTAAAACATATTGTAACGCTAATTTAAATACATTTAATTCTACATTTGTTGTTGGTGACTTGATTCAATACTGTCAAAATTTAGATAAATCTATTGTGGCAGTTGACTTTGACGTATTCTTACAACGTCGAGTAATTCCCACCTTAAATTCCACTCAGGATTATACAATTGATTTAAATGCACCTATTGAAAATGGTATTGGTGATGAATCCCTTCAAATTTCTCCATCATTCTCAACTTATGATTCGTCTGGTAATTTTTATCAAACAGTATACTTTGAAATTGCTCCAGATTCCACAACAAACATTGATACTATTTCAGTAGTTTCTGGCGGTAGTGGTTATACATCACCTACTGTTACTATTTCTGGTGATGGCACAGGTGCAACAGCAACTGCAACAGTAGAAAACGGAGTAATTACCGCCATTACTGTTGTTACTGGTGGTTCTAATTATACTCAGGCATCTGTTGTTATATCTGATACAACAGGAACAGGAGCCGCAGCAATTGCTGTTCTTCGTGGTAACTATGCTCAACTAAGAACATATTATTTTGTTAATGGCGTTAAGAATATTTTAAGTGGTTCGAGCCACAGTTCAGCTCCAGGTACCGTAGATTTTAGTACCGGTATTGTTACATTAAATAGCTTTACTCCAACAGCATTAAATAATACTGATGGAATTTTACGAGTAAATGGTTATGCCGCCAATCGTATTATTTCTTCTACTTACAATAAAATTATTACATTAGATAATAACGACCCATCAGCAATTACAGTTAACGTTACTGCAAAGTAATTCATGTCTTATATCAATAAAACTTCGTTACTAATACCATCACAGTTACCAGAATTTGTTCGGGATAATCCTGACTACGCCACTTTTGTTACTTTTTTACAAGCATACTATGAGTGGATGGAACAAAATAATGGTGTAACATATGGTTCTAAGAATTTACCCAACTACTATGACATTGATACTACATTAGATAGTTTTCTTCAATACTATGAAAATGACTTTCTCTCATTCTTTCCTGAAGGTTCATTAGTAGACGAAAGAAAACTCATTAAAGTTGCAAAAGAACTATATCAATCTAAAGGCACTCCGGCTTCTTATCAATTCTTGTTTAGAGTTCTTTATAATTCTGATGTTAACTTGTTTAACGCTTCTGATTATATTCTTCGTGCTTCTGACGGTAAATGGGTTACAACTAAATCATTAAAGTTAGCATCAATTGATCCTAACTGGTTGCAAACAATTAACTATCGTTTGTTTGGCACAACTTCTAAAGGTTACGCCACAATTGAAGATGTTATTATTGGCAATACAAGCACACAGATTGTTCTTTCTGGTATTGATAGAAACTTTACATCTGGCGAATTTGTTACCGTTGTAGATATTCATAATTCGCCAGTATTGTTTAACGGCAATACTCTCACAAGTCAAATTATTGGTCTACTAAATTCTGTTGTTGTAGACCCAGCACATCCTGGTTCAGGTTATAATGTTGGTGACCCCGTAGTATTTTATGGTGGTTTAAATCCTGCTGTTACTAATCCTACCCCAGCATCTGGATATATTTCACAAGTTTCTGGAGCTTCAATCACTGCAGTTAATCCAGTATACAGAGGACAAGGATACAGACCAGGTAGTTTTACTTCAATAGCAATTAATTCTGGTTCAGGTTCAGGTTCAGGCGCAAACGATATTGCTACAACATTTGACCCAATACCTTATTATATTACAATGGTTAATAATGATACCATTGGTCTCAAAGCAAATACACAAATTGGTGATGGCTCACATTTAGTATCATATAATTTTGCCAATCTAACAAGTGCTAATTACAATACGCAATTACAGTTAGCACTTGGCTTCCCTGTTCTGAATACTTTTGGCATTTTAGGTACAACAGTTACTTCAGGCGGCACAGGATATGATGCAACAACAACAGCAAATGCGACAGGTTATTATTTAACTGATACAAATACACTTGAAGCTTTACCTAACTTAGGTATTTTGGGACCAATTCAAATCACTACTGGTGGTATCAACTACCAAGTTAATGATAAGATTGTATTTACAGGCGGAACAGGTTACGGTGCTTTTGCTAATGTAACAAGTGTTGCATCTAATGGCGCTATTACTGCTGTATCATATGTTCGTGATCCATCTGGTGCTACTGCTTATCCATCAGGCGGTATGGGTTATCGTGCCAATAGCTTACCAACTCTAACAGTTAATACTTCAGCAGGTTCTGGTGCATCACTTTATGTTCCTGGTCTGGTTGGCGGTGATGCAACATTCTCTATCACCTCTACATCATACGGACAAGTTCAACAAATTACTTTAACAAATCCTGGTCAAGATTATATTTCTGCTCCAACAATTTCTTTGCGAGTAGAAGATTTATTGGTAACAAATGTTAATGTATTCAATCAGCCAAAACAAGGCGATATTATTTACCAAGGAACAGTATCTTCTGAAACATTTACTGCCAATGTAAATTCGATTAGTATTAATACAGCAAATTCTTCAAACTCTTATTATAGCACTTACAATTTAAGAGTGTATGATTATAATGGATTGTTTGATGCTAACTCAGGAATTCGTGTTTTGCGTAGTGGTGTTGATATTGGTGCCAATTTAAGTTTATCTAATACAACCACAGGTATCTACACTAATGGTCGTAAAATATATGGTAATGGTTCTGCCAGAGCAATTGCTAACTTCTTAAACGGCATTATTACAGGTGCTGGTTTCTATCAAAATGCTGACGGACAACCATCTGCCTATTCTGTATTAGAAGATACAACTTATAATAATTACACTTATATTCTTCAAGTTCAACAAGCATTGGCCAAATATAAGAACACAGCATTGTCATTCTTACATCCGTCAGGCATGAACTACAATGCAATAAATCTGTTGAAGAGCAACGGATCATTCAGCACCGCTATGTCACCGGCAGAAGAACTCACAATTAAACCATTGAGTTATCTATTAGGTATCACAAATTATGTGGCCAATTCACAACCTAATGCTTCTAATACTATCGTCATATTCACCAATACCTCTGGTGCCAATGTGGCCAATGTGGTTTTTGCCAATTCTTACTTGACAATCTATCCAAACTATGGCAAACCATACTATTCTATGGTTACTAAAACTACGGCCAACACAATTACTTTATTGGATGATTGGATTATTTCTGTACCAAATGTTGCCGTGGCTTCTGCTTCCTCTAATTCAAACGTCATAAATATCAGCAGCCTAACTAATGCTTGGAATATTGCTACTGGTAATATTGTGTCATATATTAGTGACTTTATGAACATATATGATTCAGTATCATTTGATGGAACAACATATAAGACCATCACCCATGTAGACCAAGGAGCAGGCACCAGAATATTTGTTAATTCTGCATACCCATCAGCACAAACTGGCTTCTTAAGCTTCAAGGCCAATGTTGTAACCAACAATGTATGGGTCAGCGGAATTGTTGCAACACCAGAAGTAACAGACATTACAGATGAATTAGGCGAGCCAATCGCAGCAGAAGATGGAACTATACTTTTAATAGGATAAGAAATGAGTTCAGTAAAGATTTCGGGACTGCCAACCAGTTCTAATTTAAATTCTAACCCAGCGTTGTCTATATTTCCTACGACCGATGTAGGGACAGGACAGACTACACGTTTGGATGCCAAGAGTTTAGGTAAAACATTATATGCCAATAATAATTTAACTGTTGGTACTGGTGGCGTTCTTCTTCCTAATCTTGTAGCACAGTTTACTGGTATTTCTAGTGGTTATACTCAAGTCAATGAACAAAATATTAACAATCAAGGTACGGCTGACTATATTGTAACGGCTGATGTTGGTGACGATTTAAATTATTATATTGATATGGGTATCACCAATTCACAATACAGTAATACAAACCCATTTAATTCATTGGGCACAGCAATTGAACCACTCTCTGGTTATTTGTATGTTACCGGTAACACAGTATCTAATTCAAGCGGCAATCTGGTAATTGGTACAACAAATCCAGGAACAGAAATACGATTATTTTCTGGTGGCGTTAATGACAAAGATGTTGTTCTAAAAATTAAAGCTAACGATGTTAAATTCCGTCAGAACACAATTGTAAATATTGCCAATACACTTTTAGTAAATACAATTACATTCTTAGATAATACTTCATTGACTAGTTTTTCTGCCGTGGCAAATGCTACTGCTAATATTGCCTATATTACTGGTGTAAATCTAACACAAAATACTAATATTCAAGCTGCGTTCAATCAAGCTAACTTAGCCAACTCTATTGCCAATACAGCAGTTCAAAATACTGCCATTGTTCGATTGCAAGCATTGACATTGACCGGTAACTTAATTGCTAACTCAGTAGGTCAAGGCATCTTTGTTGATACATTCACATCAAACAATGCTACATTTAGTAAAAACATGGTTGTGTTGGGTAACCTTACCGCCAATACATTGTTAGGAAATATTTTCTTCTCTAATGTGGTAACAACAACTTCACAGTCCAATTCTATTATTTGGTTCCCACAAGCAACAACACCAACACAACAAGTTGGACAATTGTTTTATTATAGCAATACTCAGTCATTGATTTTGGATACAGATGTTGCTGGTGATAGACTGTCTATCTCCAAAGTTCTTTTCTTCCGAGGTTTCAATTCTACTGGTTCAACAATTCCTGCCAACTCATTTGTTCGTTTGGTTACTGGCGTAACCGCAAATCAAATTCCATATATTGCTTTGGCGGATGCTACAAGTTCAGCTAATGCAACTGTTGCTGGTTTTGTTAAAAATGCAATTGCAAACAGTGCGTATGGTTTTGCTTACTCACAAGGTATTGTTGAAGATTTAAATTCAACTGGTATTGGTCAAAACGGAGATATTCTTTTCTTATCCACAACTCCAGGTATTGCATCTAATGTGGCGCCAACAGGTACTGCAAATACGGTAGTTCAGTTAGGCAAAATCATTCTAAGTGATGCAACACAAGGTAAATTGTTTATTCAGAATCAATTACGCCAAGCATACGGCAGACCAAATGGTTCTGTGTTATATGCCTATGCAAACAATATTGTTTCAAGTAATACAATAAGCATCAATGATTCTACTGGTATTTTTACTGCAAAAGATATTACTGCAAATACATTGACTACATCCAATGGTATTATCAATACGGTTAGAGTTGGTTCTTCAAGTCCTTTAACAATTAATTTCACCACAGATACAATTGTTCGTGCAAATCTTTCTGCCAACTTTACTGTTACTCCTGCTAGTTTTGTTGCTGGTAAAACAATTGATGTTTGGTTAACAAATACTTCCACCGGTGGTCCAGGTGCTCATACAATTACACACGGTGTTTCAGCCTTGAATTCAACAGTAGGTGCAACAACATTTACTTTGACTGCTTCACAATCAGCCTTATTGAAATATATGTGCGCTGACGGAACATCGGCAAATACTTTTGTAGCTATTACCTATCAGTAATAAATAAAACATGGCAAATACTGTAAACGGAATATTAACAACATACGGCTCGGTTGTAGAGGTAGAGTTAACCTATTTCTTTGCAATCACAGCATCTGGTTTTACACCTAATGCTCAATCGACTTCGTATTTCTTTATTGGTAAACCAGACCAATGGCCTGACGATGTAAATCCTCCATTTCCAACACAAGACCAAGCAAACATTAAGAAAACATTTAAACATATGTTTGCTACTAAGTTGATTACATCTTCTAATATGTCGCCTGTTGTTCCTCGTATCGACTGGACAACTGGCACAGTATATACACCATATACTGACTACGACAATATGTTTACTACCGATGCCAATGGTATCATTACTAAGCCATTCTATGTTCGTAATCGTTACGACCAAATTTTTAAATGCTTAGGTAATAATCATGGAGCAAGTTCTACGGTTGAACCAGTTCTACAAGCTGGTACAACAGATTCGACACAAACTCTTTATCTATCAGATGGTTACAAGTGGATTTATGTAACAACGATTGATAAAGGTCTCAAAAAATTATTCTTTGATACTTACTGGATGCCTTTGGCAGTAGGTACCGTTACACCTAATCCATTGACATCTGCTGGTCTAGGTTCAATCAATGCAATCAATGTGACCAACTCAGGTAATGGTTATTCAAACGGAGTTACTACTACTGTTGTTACTGTTAATGGTGATGGTGTTGGTGCAACTGCTTATGCAAATGTGTATAACAATATTGTGCAAGATGTGATTGTGACCAATACAGGAAACAATTATACATATTCAACAGTTACAATTTCTCCTCAGTCAGGATATGCTGGTAACAACGCAACAGCCAATGCTGTGATTTCTCCTATTGGTGGCCATGGTTCCGATCCTGTATCTGAATTAGGTTGTAACCATATCATGTTGTCGGCAGAAATTGATGGCTCTGAGAATGGTAATATTCCTACTGATGTGTCTTTCCGTCAAGTCGGTGTCATTATTAATCCTCTTTTAAATGATGGTACCATACCAACAGCATCGGTTTATAACACCTCAGATTTGGGAACAGTATCTTTTGGACTAGGTTCTTTTGCTTCAGGTGAAACTGTATATCAAGGTTCAAATGCCAACAATGCTAGTTTTACGGCTACAGTTTGTTCTTTTGATTCAGGAAACAATATAGTTTCGCTGATAAATACAGTAGGAACATACAGTTTAGGTGCTGCATTATACGGTGCAACATCAGGCACTTCAAGAGTCCTGTTACAATATACGCCAACTAGTTTCTCTGTTGGCTCAGGTTATGTGATGTATTTTGAAAATAGACAACCAATTCAGCGTTCACCAAATGGTAACGAACAACTCAGATTAGTTTTAAGATTCTAAGGCAGAATAATGATTAATTACAACGTGGATCCTTTTTACGATGATTTTGACCCATCAAAAAATTACCATCGTATTCTTTTCAAACCAGGTCGTGCAGTTCAAGCTCGTGAATTAACACAAGCACAAACTATTCTTCAGAACCAAGTTTCTGAATTTGCTTCAGCAATCTATTCTCAAAACACACCGGTATCTGGTGGTCAAGTTACTACTAATTTAAAATGTAACTATATCAAGTTGAACACTATCTATGGTGGTTCTTCTATTGTTGCTGCTAACTTTTTAAACAAAACAATTACTGATTCTACCGGCACTATCAATGCTCGTGTTATTGCTACTGCTGAAGCCACAGGTAATGCCACAGTTGCAGGTGACCCACCAACATTGGTCGTAACTTATCTTTCTGGCACACAATTTTCAGATGGTATGACTGTTTATATTCAGTCAGCAACATCATCTTCTCCATCAGCCACAACAATTGGTACTTCTGGTGGCACTACATCTGTTGGTAATTCTTCTGTTGCTTCTATTTCTGCTGGCGTATTCTATGTCGTCAACGGATACAATCAAGTTATTGCCGCAAACGGTACAACAACCAAATATTCTATTGGTAACTTTGTTAATGTATTACCACAAACAGTTATTCTTGACAAGTATGATAATTCTCCATCACTTCGTGTTGGTTTGAATATCAAAGAAAATACAGTAACAAGTTCACAAGATTTAACATTATTGGATCCTGCCTCTGGTGCTTCTAACTATCAAGCTCCTGGTGCTGACCGCTATCAAATTATTTTAACACTTGAAACACGACCACTTACTTTAGGTAATGACGATGGTTTCATTGAATTGTTAAAGACACAAACAGGTCAAACTCAGACACAAACTAACTCAACAGTATACTCTGCTATTGATGATTACTTTGCTAAGCGTACCTACGATACTAATGGTGACTTTATTGTTAATTCATTTAACATTACACCATCTACCAATACTGCCAACTCACAACTCTATGATGTGAACATTGGTCCTGGTATTGCTTATGTTCGTGGTTATCGTATCGAGAATCAAGCATCGGTTAAATTAACTAATCCTCGTTCACGCAATACAGTATCACAGAATAATAATCCAGTATTTGTGGATTATGGTAACTTTATCTATGTTGATACTGTCAAAGGTTTGTTTGATGTAACTACACTACCTACTATTGATTACCATTGTGTTCCATATGCAAACGTATAAACAGCAAACGTAACATCTTATAACT
>Ga0007828_1000235_pt1 | contig 15419 bp, 10 predicted proteins | sample CryBogCBE16Oct07_FD_71232 | JGI IMG/M metagenome (GOLD analysis project Ga0007828, IMG submission 71232) | Freshwater microbial communities from Crystal Bog, Wisconsin, USA - CBE16Oct07 | ecosystem: Environmental > Aquatic > Freshwater > Lake | place: Crystal Bog, Wisconsin, USA | collected...
TTCTACTTCAAAAGGGGTCTTGTTGTGTTCGTTTCTTTGTGTACTGAATTCTGCTAAGATATCTAAACAAGCATTAATTTCAGCATCAACGTCCATCATTTCATATTGATTATAACGTTCAATTCTATTTGGGTGACCTGTGTAGACTTCTGGAAGTCTAGACATATAGTTCTTATAGCCAAACTCTGTGCTGTTCCAGCCACCTGTCTCTGAACCATTTTGTCCAGGACTGCCGTTCCAAGCACCGGTGTTACTATTGCCACCGGCAATCGGGCTTGAGAGACCACTCTTATTTAAGAATTTCTTTTTATATGCCATGTTAGTATTTAGTGTTAAACCTTAGTATGTTTCAATATCTTTTCATTAGTTTTATGGCTATTTTCCAAAACACTAATTACTTTGTCTAATTTTGTTGACATTGTGTGAATTAAATCAGGGAATGCTTTACTCAAACCCATTAAAGGATCTTTTGTTGCATTAGATATTGCTTCTGGTTTTGCTGGCTCTTTTGCCAATTTCATTAATATAGACTGAGGATCTAACGGGGCAACCAATTCACTGCCGTGCAGTTCCATTGGATAACCTGTTGAGGGCCCATTAAACATGCCACCTGCTTTTGCTTTTAAAGGTGTTTTAGGATCAATACCGTTACTAGCAACAATACCTGAAAGTGATCTTACATAGTTAGGGTCTGTGGCATATCCTGCTGATTTGATTGCTTGTGCGGCTTCAACAGGAGATGAACCAGGGGTAGTTTTTCTCTTAGTCCATTTTACTACGTGATCACCAATAGCATCATCTATACTAGGAAAATCTTTGAAATAATCATTAATATAAATGTCTTTTCCGTTAATTACTTCTCTAGTTCTACGTAGTGTTGCTGGCTCTATAGGCTGTCCATTTCTCTTTTTGGCTTTTTGACCAAAAGGATTATTTTTACCAGACATGTGTTTGCCCCAGCCTGATTCAAGGGCCCACTGTGATGCAGTAATTTCTGGGTGAGGATCACCTGTATTTTTAGCAGTTTTCATGACATCTAAGAAAGCAGGTTTAGGTTTACCTATAGTAAACATTGCATTAGAGATATCACCTCCACCACTACCACCTGCCGCGGCTGCACCACGTCCACTTCTACCTCCACCTTCACCAGGTGCAGTATTTGTAAATCTTTCTGATGAGCCGCTGCCTCCTGTGTCGGCAGGTCCTGATCCTGCTCCGCCACCTGCTGTGCCTCCAGTGCCTGCATTGGCTCCGCCGGCTCCTCCACCGCCTCCTGCGGCTGCACCACCTGCGTCTGCGGCTCCGCCGCCGCCTCCGCCTCCTCCACCGCCTCCGGCAGCACCAGCGGCTCCGCCGCCGCCTCCACCGCCACTGCCAGAACTTGATAAGATTCCCATTGATTGAGCATATTTGTAGAATGCGTCTGAATTTGATTCTGCTTTAGTACCAAAATCCATTTTAGCAAATTTTTCAAATGCCGCAACAGGTCCGTCACCACCAAACAGTTTAGTTAAACCTGCACCAACTAATGAACTAAGTGCAGTAAATGCTCCTGGTCCACCTTTGTAACTTCCCATAGCATTTGCAAAATTAACAAATGCTTGTGAATTTTTTGTTGTTTTTTCAGGATTAATGTCTAGTTTGCCAAATTCTTCAAACTTTTTCGTAGGCGGATCTTCTTTAAAGAATTTGTAGGCAGAACTTGATATGATACTTGATAGTGTTCCTGCATTTGGTCCACCTTTATAATGCGACATTGCTGTACTAAACGCAACAAACGCATCAGAAAGGTCTTTAACACGTTTAGGATCTTTGACATTTAAATTAGAGAATTTTTCAAATTCAGTATATGGGAATTTTGTTCCACCAAAGAAACCTGTAAGTGAATCTGAAATTCCACTTAATACACCTGGATTTGCGGCTGATGCTTCTCCCATTGCTTTACTGAAAGCAACAATAGAATCTGAGTTATTTTGTATCTTTTCTTTATTTAGGTCAATCTGTTGGAATTCAGTTAACTGTTTTGCTAGTGCTTTAGTACTATCTACTTCTTTAGTTTTATCTTGGATATCTTTTTCTTTAGGACCTTTGTCATCTTTACCACCAATAGTGTCCCAATTCTTATATAAACCATATCCAGCGCCAATTATACCGCCCACGCCTGCGCCAATTGCTGTACCTACCCCTGGTACAATACTACCAATAGCCGCACCCGTTAATGCACCGGCAGTTGCATCAGAACCTACTGATACCCCAGCGCCTGCTTTTTCATGACCAGATTCTTTTAGTTTGTCTGCCGCTTTGTTTCCTAGATATCCAACTGCTAAACCACCTGCGGCTAATCCGCCGGCTGCTAATAGTCCACCACCAGCTGCGGCTGCTCCTGCACCTGCGGCTCCTTCGGCTGCTCCTGCAACGCCTGCCGCACCTTCAGCCGCACCTGCAACGCCTGCCGCACCTTCAGCCGCACCTGCAACACCTGTTGCCCCTTCGGCTGCGCCTGCGGCACCTTCAAGACCTTCAGCAGTCTTTAATATATTACCACCTTGACCACCTAAAGGTTTAGTAATCTTGTCTAATACTCCACCGCTTTTACCAAATAATCCTTTACCTTCTAACAATGAAGTTAGTTGGTTTTTAGCCATTACTGCGGTTAAACCTACTACAGCAACAGTTAATGCTCCCATAGCAACAGTCAATAATGTCAAGTGCTGGCTTGCTTTGTTGATTAAATCATCAGTAGCAATTCGTGCTTTAATTTCTCTTTCTTGTAAATTAGCCGCGGCTTGTGATTTAGCATCTTCTCTGCCTTGTGCGTCTTTACCTTGTTTAGCAAGTTCAGTGTCTCGGTCTATTTTTGCACGTTGGGCATCACGTTCTTCCGCAGTCATTCCTGCTTGTGCTTGCCCTGATTGTAAACCTTCTTTGTTTCCAATTAATAGATTTTTTGCGGCACCTTCACCTGCAATACCTATCGTGTCACCTAATGCAGTTGCCTGCTTGTCTGTTGCTTCTCCAATTTTATTAGAAGCAGCCTTACCATAGGCTTCACCTTGGCGTTCAGCATTTACTAAATCAAGTTTACCTTGAGCATCATATGTTGCTCTTGTGCCTTGTATTTGATTTTGCAAATCTTTGGCATTCATGCCTGTTTGCGTAAAGTACTTTGCAGTTTCCTTATTAATTGTGCCTGTTCTGGCTGCTTGACCAACGGCCGCACCTGCGGCTTCGCCTTGTTCAGCAGTAACACGATTAATTAACGCTTTTCTAGCCTGTTGTTGTGCTAGAACATCATCAGCTTCTTTATCTCTGCCTTCTTTTCTAAGTTTAGCAATCTTTACATTTTCTTGACGTTCTTTTAATACTTCTTCAAATTTTTGTTGATTAACTAACTGTTCTTGTTTTAATTGGTCAGCATTTTTACCAGTTAATGCACTTAGTTTTACTAAGTTTTCTGTGTATTCTAATGATGCATTCTTTAATGTTTCACGACCAATAGTTTCGCTTTTTAGTGCAATAACTGATAGTTGTTGTTGTGCTAGATAGTCTGCTTGATTTTGAGTAAGTTCCTCATAGGACATACCCAAATTTCTAAATTCTTTTCTTACGTCACTACCGGCATTGGCTACTTCTAAGAATTTTGATGCACCTTCGCCTGCCGTGCCACCTAAAGCAACTAGATTTTTACCTACTGTTTGTAATGGTTTAACTAATTTTTCTAAGTCAGCAGAAGAATAACCTGCGGCTCTTCCTAAACCTGCAAGTTTGTCTACACTTTGACCTAAAGCCGCGCCTGATTTTGATAAACTATCTCTAAAACCTATTTGATCATCTAACTGTTTTGTAACAGCCTGTGTGACCATTGTAAAGGCTTTGGCTAGTGCGCCGGCTGCTGTTCCTGCAATACCAAAGTTTTTACCAAGTTCTAATGCCGCATCGCCTACCGAACCAATAGCACTATTATATTTTGCAAACCCTTTTTGACCACTTAGTAACGCATCACCAAACGATCCCAAAGCCATAACCGCACTGCCGCCGGCTGCTTTAAGGCTTTTGTTAAAATCATCTATTTCTTGTTGTGCTTCTTTTTCTGCATCTGCCAATGCTTTTGCTACTGGTGTCGCATTTTTTTGAGCAGTAGTATGTGAATTAGTTGCGTCAGTATACTGTTTGGCTGCCCCACCCATGCTGTTTATGTTTTTGGCAAAATCCCCCATAGTGGAGTTGGTTCTGCCTATCATTTCAGACATTGCGGCTAGATTTTCGTTAATCTGTCTTAAAATTTCTGGGTCAATTGAGTCAGCCATTATAGTTCCAAGTTTTTATATATCCAGGTTTTTGCCCACTAAATACACATGTATTTAGTATTAAATAAAATCCATAAATTTATGAGGAACAACCAATGAACCAAAACCCACTCAAGCAGTATTTCAGAAGACCTGCAGTATATCTTAAGTTACCTAGCGGTGGCAAAGACTATACTCCAGACGTTATTGATATGCCTGAAAATGGAGAATTGCCCATCTACCCAATGACAGCGATTGACGAAATCACTGCCAGAACCCCTGACGCATTGTTTAATGGTGTAGCAGTTGCAGAATTAATGAAGAGTTGTGTTCCTAACATTAAAGACCCATGGCGTATTAGTAGCAATGACTTAGATGCATTGCTTATTGGTATTAAAGCCGCAGCCGGTGGTGATGGTTTATCAATTGAATCTACATGCCCAAGTTGCCAAGAAGAAAGCACTTATGGGGTAAATCTTGTAGGTTTACTTAGCACATTAGTTGCTGGTGATTATACTAAAGAACTTAAAATCAGCGATCTTTCTTTCAAGTTCCGTCCTTTGACATACAAAGAAATGAACGAGGCTGCACTTTCACAATTTGAAATTCAAAAGATGTTCCAAGGCATTAATTCTATGCCAGATGGCCCGGATAAAGAAGCCGCAAGTAATCAAGCATTGAAAAAGATTACTGAATTGACTATGCAACTATTGAGCAAAGCAATTACCTATGTACAGACTCCAGGTACTAGAGTTGAAGAACCTGAGTTTATTTTAGATTTCTTACAAAATTGTGATAGAAACATCTATATTCAAGTACGAGATTACAACGCAGAACTAAAAATGGCTACACAAATGAAGCCAATTGATATCAGATGTATCAAGTGTAATCACGAATACAAGCAAGAATTCACATTAAACGCTTCTGATTTTTTCGGTTAAGGCTTCTATACACTAGCCCCGAGGGTATCAAGAAGCTGATAGACCAATATGAAGAAGATGTTGTGGGCATTAAAAAGAACGCAATGTCCATGGCATGGTATATGCGCGGTGGTCTATCCTATGAAGACGCACTAAACCTTAGCGAACAAGAACGCAAGAACCTCAACGAATTAATAGATAAGAACTTAGAAACAACTAAGAAGTCCGGACTGCCATTCTTCTAATCATACAAGTTCTTATTAAGAGTTGTCCTTACGGACAACTTATACCTCATTCGCTACGCTCATTCGGTATAGTTTTTTTAAATTATTTTCTTTAGGTCTATATTGCCGCTTTGAAGCCATGGTAGTGCTATTCAGCACTACCAAAACAAAAGGTACATTGCCATGCCCTATCATCCATGTTGTCTATTCCCCAACTAACTAGCCTGTTATGCTGTTAATTGCTACCGGTTGCCCTATAAAGTTTAACGGGACTGTAGTGAAGCACATGTTGTCACATGTCTTCGGCAACGCATGTTTTGTACTATCAAGACAAAGTAAGTACAAACTCATCTAGGGTTCGCTTAACCTAACGAGAGCCCTATCGGTATTCCACAGACAATAAATTGTCTGCGCTTGCTCCAGATCCGTTGGCGATATTTCACGCTTCCTCAAGGAGGGTCGAGGTCCCCGACCAAACAAATTGTGTGAGAAAATTAAACTGCAATACTTAAAATGTTAGCAGACTTGGTGTCGGTGATGGGAGTTATTTGAGTTGGGGTGCCGGAATAGGTTTTAAGAAGGTCTTTGTTAAGATTGAAAAAGTGATTAAATTCTATTAGTATCCAATCCCCTAATGGAGATGTATAATATATAAAATTGTCGGTGATCCATGTATACTTAGTCTGAACTGCGACAAACTTACCCTTACGATTGAATTTCATAAAAAGTATGTTTAGATCGCCCGGATCCTCTACAGACATAAGTTGTTCCAACCAACTATCAAGTTGTTTACACGAACCTGCTAGTACTTGATGGAAAGGAAAGTCAGCATAACTTTTACATTCGGCATTAAATTTCGGGAAACTCTGCCCGGGTACGATATCCCCCTTGAAACTGCGAATTTGTCCTTCATGTAAGATTTCAGTACGTGATTGGTTTTTCCCACCAATGTATGCACCAGAGCCTGGAGCCCTGATGAAACTCTCGCCGTATGTCTTTGATAAGAATACGGCAACTTCTCTCTCAAATGAAGAACCTTTTGCTTTTTGTGGGGATGTCATACTATAATTTATCGCCTTGCTATGCTGTGGTATAATTTTTATTCTATGTCGGTCGCTGTACTGTAACTAGTGAAGCCGTTTTCCTTAACAACTTTTAGTACGCTAGGAACACGACCTGCTAGTTCTTCTCGGTGACTGACTAACCAAATGCTCTTGTTGCGCCTACGTGACATGTCCTTCAAGATAGCCATAGCATTTTCAACACCGCTGGTATCAAGACCACTATCAATCAATTCGTCAATGAATAGTGTGTTGATTGGGAAGTATAAGTTTTCCCACACATCACGGAATGCAAATGATAAACCAAGAATCAATCTGTTACGTTCACCTCGACTTAGATTGTCAAAGTCTAACTCACGACCAAACTCAGTAATCTCAACATTTAAATCGTTTTTAAACACAACGGTATGTGGTAAACCAATTTTGTCAAGATAATGTGTCAAACGTGCGTTCAAGTAACTTAAATTTTGATCAATAATCTTTTTACGAACAAAACTATCTTTGTTAGACAACATATCAAGCAAGAACTTCAAGTGATCACCATAGTTGGTTAGTTTATTGATAGTATCAAAACTAACTGTTTGTAGTGCTTGATTCTCCATTTCAATAATTTGTTCACCATATGGATCAGTTTCATTGCTTTTATTTTCAATTTGATTGAGAATGTTTGCAATCTGACTGCTATGCTTGATTGCCTCAGCCTCAGTATCATAATGTGTCTTGGGCGCCCGACCCAATTCACCTAGTGAATTTAAAATTTCACTATTTTCTAAATATTGGGTATTGGCTGCAATTGCATTCATTCCGGCTTCTTGTAGTGTTTTTTCCTTATCAGCCAACACACTTTCATGTTTTGCGTCATGGAACTCTTGTCCACAGGCATAACACGTGTGATTTTTTAAATCATCAATTTCTTTTTTAAGTTTAAGAATAATTTTAGTTTCTTTGGATTCATCGCTTTCACTACGAACCATAAGTTTCTTTAACTCATCAATGCGTTTACTTTTTTCATTGTATACAGCCAAATCTTTGTGTGCTTGTAATTCAGCAACAATATCAATCTTAGTCAAGTCATCATATGCTAATGCCAACTTAGTTAAATCTTCATCGTGCTTATTCTGCCAAAGTTTTTGTCTACGCTTTGTGCTTTCAATTTGTTCTTGTACACGCTTGTTGGCTTCTTCAATAGCCTTGATATTGAATTCTTCTTGTTGGATAGCATCTTTGTTTTGTCTGATTTTATCCTTGATGATTTCAGCCTTTTCGCTTAGTAATGTAATACCAAGTAATTGCTCAATAACATTCTTTTGATCGTTTGCTTTCAATGAAAGAAAAGGTTCGCTGTATGTGTTCAATGCAATAATCTGCTTGAACATATCCAAAGTCATACCAATTGCATTTTCAATTTGAATTTGCGTTTCTTTGTTTTCACCTTGGGCATCATCTTGCGTTTGTTGCAAGTCACTATTCACATAGAATTTAAGAACGTTTGGCTTACGACCACGTTCAATCTTATATTCAATACCATTGGCACTAAATTCTAATGTAACCATCATACCCTTACCATTGGTACGATTAATTAAATTATCTTTACGAATGTTATTGATTGGAGTTCCAAACAACACATAACTCAACCCTTGAATAAGAGTTGTCTTACCTGTACCGTTACGTGCGCCATCACCACCTAAGTCTAAGTTTTCACCTAGAATAAGTGTTAGTTCCTTACTATCAAAGTTAACGGCTTGCGTTACTGCACCAATTGATAAAAAATTGCGTAATGTAATATTTTTTAGTATAATCATCGTTTTAGTGTTCTGAAAAAATCTTTTTTGGCTAAATTTTCAGCCTTTAATGTTCTTTCAATTATTCCTTCTATTTTTAATTTGGCGCTAATAAGTGTTCTCTGTTCTCTTAAACTACCAATATAAGGATGCACTTTTGTTATTTCATTTAATGCAATACCCAAATGTTTGTTAATTTTTATAAGAGATTCTAAATCCCTATATTCACGCGGTGCTATACTCATAGGTTGTTGTAAATTTCCAATAACAACTTCTTATCAAAGAAATCACTTTCAATATTAGTGATTTGGTCAACAATAATTTGATCAACACTTTCAAACTTTAAGTCACCGGGCGCTAAGTCTTGCGTAACTTGATCCATCTTAATTGGTATCAATGCCATTTCCCTCAAATTATGTTCAGGTATAAATTTTTCACGTAAGAAATTGGCTTCTTCATAACTAATTTCTAAGTCAAGATGTACTCTAACACTTGAACGAGGCAAAAGCAAGCCCTCAGGGTTATCTAGTACTTCGCTTAGTTTATAGACACGAAACAATGGTTGATTGGGCCAACTATGAAACACTGGGTCTTCGCCCCATTCAAGTACCATCATACCACGTGCATCATCGCCTGCGTCAGCATAGTTATGTGGGAATGCGTTACCAATATACCAAATGTTTTTACGTGCTTGACGTTTATGAAAATGCCCACTGAATACACGGTCAAAGCCCTGTACATGGTCTGCATTAAGTTCACCATGATCAGGCATTTCAATCATGGCATTCATAAAAAAGTGCGGCAGTTCTAAGTGACTAAACAAATACTTGCCACTTAGTTTGGGAAGTCGTTTATAGTCTTCACCAACTAACCAAGGAGCAATAACACAGTCGCCCTCATTAAACCAGTCGTTGACAATTGTTACGTTGGGTAAGTGTTTAGCCCATTCAACGCTGTGAATGTCACGACGGTCACGATAGTATAAATCGTGATTGCCTGGGATAAAATATACCTGATCAAAGTTATCGTTGAGTTTTTCCAACGCCCTTAGACCAAACTGAAGGGTATGCATGTTAATACTTGCCCTGTGGTGATTGTAATCACCCAAGAAAAAACAAGTTTCACACCCTTCTTCTTTGGCTTTGGATATAAACCAGTCTACAAACTCAGTACAATCCTGATTGTGTTGTAGACTATTGCTCTTTAATCCAAAGTGAATATCCGTAAATACTGCCGCTTTTTTAAATAAATTTGTCATAGCAATAGTATACTGCCTAACTTTGTGTAATTCAACTGTTTAGGTTACCTTAATCTTCCATCTGCATTTTCATGCCAGACATTTGACGGCTATAACTTGGGTTAAGCCCATTCATTTCTAGAATGTCATCACGAATGTTTTGGTTACGTTTTTCGGTATTGAGTACACGACAGAAACTATTTGTAATAGCAGCCGTGTAATATGCGAATGGATTGGCTGACTTTGCTTCATTAAAACGCAATCCAACGTAAGTTAATTGTAGAATTGCACTATTGCGCATTTCATCATTGTATGTGTAGCCACGCCAGTTAAACTTCATAGCATACTTTTCACACAACATAATGTACATACGTGCTAGTTTGTTTGTGATTTGGCCATGGTCCTTAGAGAAATGACCATTCTTGATTCCATTGACCCAGTGACTTTTGCCAACACACTTAGGGGCATCTTCTTCAATCATATAGTGTTGGAATGGGGGAAAGTTAACCTTGACATGAACCATGTCATCAACTTCGCCTTTGGTAGTTGTGTCTTCTAAATCGGCAAAAATATCTGATTCGCCTTCTTCATCATCAAATACCAAAATATCTTTTGCAGTTTTCTTTTTAACAGTTTTGCGGGGTTGTTTTTGGGCTACGGGAATATGATCCCAAGTCATTACACGAAATACTAAATCTGTATCAAGAATAGTTGCTGGGTCGATCTTTTCCCCTAATTCAATAGAAAGTCTTGCGGCCCTAGTTTCTTTTGCTTGTTGAATGTTTTCAGGTTTAAATATTAATGCAAGACTATTTTCTAAACTTTCATCGGGCTTATCAATGATTATATCGTATCTATGATATTCCTTCTTAGTAAAGTAGCAATATGAGTTCTTGCTTTCGTGAATTTCTTTTAGAATATCTTTATTATTAAGATAATTGACAGGCTTTTTTGGTGTTATAGACATAGTTTTCCTTATAGTTGTTATAACGTAATAGTACACCCGTTGTTGCGCAAAAGCAACAATAAAGGGTAAATTTTAGGACATTTTTGAGCGATAAATACAAGCAACGTGTTATTTATCTGATTTTTAAGTAGGGAAAATATGGCATCAACTATACAAGCAGACATTGGTGGTGGAGTAAATGTAACAGCCACAACCGGTTCAAACGGTATTCAGTATACTATTAATTTAGCCAACGGCAGTAGTGCAGGACCCTACACGGGAGATGAATTAGTTGACGTTGGTTCTGGCTTGCAAACAATACCTCCCCCTGAAACTTTTAGGTTGACTTATAAAGGGAATACAGTATTAACATCTACTGACCCAAATGATCTTGAAAACGGACAAGATATTGTACCTAATCTATTTCAAATTCAAAAATATGCAGAAGAAAATTTAGCAGTAGCATCCCCTAACACAACTTCTACTGCTACTCAACCGACTATAGAAAACTCAAGTCCAACCGCAACTATTAGCCCAACAGCCGAAACAGTTCCTGAGGGATCAACAGGTGCATCAACTACGACTTGCGGACTTACTGTTATTGTTCAACAAACATCTGACCCAACAAATCCAGATGTTTCAATTTCTTTCCCTAGTGGCTTTCAATTTTATCTATCACAAAGTGGAACTTTTAGTGATTTAGAAATTGCACCAGACGGATCATCAATTACAGATACCGCAACAGGACAAGTATATAGCCCAACAGACTCTGCCGACATTGCCGCTCTTGCTTGTCAAGCCAATAATCCGTCGGCACTTGAAGATGCGGCTATCACAGCACAAGACAATTTGGATACACAAACTCCTGCTACAGGAGCAAGCGCACCGGAAACTGTAGACCCAAATACTGATCCAGCAGTTCAACAACAACAAGACGCACAAGATGCTCAAGCAGGAACAACTGCTACAGTACAAAATAGTAATGCCCCAAGTTCACAAGGTAGTTCTATTGGGTTACAAGGTGCAACCTCAAAAGCACAAGAATCAGCAACAGCACAAGATGCGGCAAACGCATCTGGAAAACTTGCAGACTGGAGAGTAGCAATAGCACTTGCGCCAGGTAGTAAGTATTTGTATAATGCACCTAATCCAGGAATACTTGCCCCACTTGCAGCCACAGATGGTGTAATTTTTCCTTATACTCCAAGTATTAGTGTTGCATATCAGGCAAGTTATGACGTAGCAAATATTATTCATAGTAACTATAAAGTATATCAATATACAGGCAGTTCAGTAGAACAGGTTACTATTACAGGTGAATTTACTGCACAAGATACTTATGAAGCAAATTACTTAATGGCTGTAATTCACTTCTTTAGATCAATGACTAAAATGTTTTATGGTCAGGATGAATATCCTAAGCCAGGCACACCACCCCCAGTAGCATTCTTATATGGCTTTGGTGCATTTCAATTTGACGGACAACCATTAGCAATCACAGGCTTTACTTATAGTTTACCTGCTGACGTAGACTATATTCAAGCATATACAACAAGTGCAATTGCGGGTCAGCAAATAAGTGTACCTTCACAAGGCACTAGTCAAAACGGTAGATTAGGTACTCAAATACAACCAGGTGGTACTAGACCCCCACCTGGGTTCCAAGTAGCAGGGGCACCAAAAGCCCCAACATATGTACCAACAAAAATACAATTATCAATCAGTTGCGTACCTCTTGTTAGCAGAAATCAAGTATCTAATAATTTTAGTTTGGCTGAATATGCTACCGGAAACTTAACAAGAGCGCAACAAAACGGCGTAGGAGGATTTTGGTAATGTCAAATCAAATACTATATCCAAAGACAAGTCCATATAATACAACAAATGTTGTAAACAATAAATTTTTAGATGTAATAAACTATAGACCAATTCCTAAATATCCACAAGATGTTTATTTTATTATTACAGCAGTATATGAATATAGACCTGATCTATTAGCCTACGACTTGTATGGCGATAGTAAGTTATGGTGGGTATTCGCAGAAAGAAATCCCAATCGATTGGGAGAAGATCCTTATTTTAATTTTGTACAAGGTTTAGGAATATACGTGCCAAAATTGTCAACACTTCAAACTGTTTTAGGAATCTAAAGTGGCACAGTATACCAATACAAAAACCAATTCTGGTGGCTATACGGTTTCTACAACACTGAATACTGACACCAACACAACCACGTATTCTGTAACAACACCTGACGGTCAAACTGCTACTACTGTTCAAAGTCCATCAGGTGTTGTTAATAATACAGTACTATTTGCACTAAGTGGACAACTAAAGGATCCGGTTACTGGGGGAGGAGTCCCGCCCTTAAACTATGCAGGAGCACTAACTGATACTGCGGATAGTGTAAAGGCACAGGCTACAGCGGCAGCGGCAGCACCGCCTCCAAATCAACCGCCGGCTGATCCAAATTCAAACGAAAGTCAAACAGATGATGAGAATGATTTAGGTGATTCTTCAGGAGACGATGACAGTGGAGATGAATCAACTGATCCTACCAATGGATCAGCGCCTAGTAACAATAATACTGCAAGTGGCACAGCATTGGTCAATGGGCAAGGTTACAATCCAAATGATGATTTGCCAGGTAGAAGATTACAAAATCCTTTAGGTGAATATGCAAGTTACACATATCAATTAAGTTTGTATATGGTAACACCTGAAGCATATATGTTATTCGCAAATTCAGGAAGACAAAACATTAATTTTCCAGGTATTTACTTAGTTGCTCAAAACGGTGGTATTAACAACACATCACAAGTACAACGTGCACCTGGATTTAAATTTGATTATGGTATTGATAATTTAAAAATTACCAATGCAATGTCTACAAAAGACAGCGGAACAAATGTCAACGTTACTGAAATGACATTTCAAGTTATTGAACCATATGGCTTTTCATTTGTTAAAAATTTAAAATATGCCGCACAACAAATTGCTAAAACATCAAACACATCAGGACAAAATCCTTCTGACGATCCTACTAAACAATTTTTTATCATTGGTATAAGATTTTTTGGTTATGATCAATTTGGCAACATATTAACAGGCAACGAGCAGTTTGGTAATGGTATTTTAGATCCAAATGCTGGTGCATCAGGTGAATCAGGTGGTTTGTTTACAAAATACTATGATATCAATTTTACAGCAATGACATTTAAGATAGATGGTAAAGCAGTTATATATGATATTACTGCGGCTGAAACTACAATCTTAGCAGGTGCAAGTGTTAAAAGAGGTATGATCAATCACGACACTAGTGTAACATCAGGCACAGTAGGTGATGCATTAAATCAACTTGCTAAAATTTTAAATGACAATCAAAAACAATTGCTAGATGCAAAAAAGATAGGTGTAGCAAATAGTTACTCATTCTTATATACGCCATATGGAACTGAAGAAGATGAAATTGGTGATGGTTCAGCAACCTCACGCATTGCACGTGCTAAACTAGTAAACCCTGCTGACCAAGACAAATATAAATGGCCTGGTAGTGGAGCAAAGTCAACAACAGAATCTAATGCCGCAACAGAAGTTAAAGCAATTCCAAAAACTAATGCTAGAACATTGACATGGAATGCTGATACGCCTATTCCACAAGCAGTTGAAGACGTTGTTAAATCAAGTTCATACTTAACAGATGCATTAAAACTTTTATATACCACAAACATTGAAAGTGATCCAAAGAAAGACACGCCTGATCAAATTGATGGTACATCAAAAGATCCTATCTCTTGGTTCAACTGTCAACCTTCTATCAATGGTATTAGTTGGGATAGTGTAATCAATGACTGGTCATTTGATATCTCATACATTATTACTGAATATCAAACTCCAATTACTAACAGCGTGTACGCAAATCCAGCAGTACCATATTATGGCCCTGTAAAAAGATACAAGTATTGGTATACTGGACAAAATTCAGAAATTTTGAGTTATTCTCAAACTTTTAATTGCTTGTACTATCAAGCAGTTCAAGATGCCAATGCCGATACTAATACACAAAGTACCAACGGCGGAACTAATCCAAGTAGCGGTACTACAGGTTCTGGTAATGCAGGGGCGGCTCCACAGGGCGGTGCAAAAACAGCAGATAAAAGAACAGGACAATCTACATTAGGTAAATTGGGTCCAGGTTTTGAAGCACAAAATAACTACTTAAACAGTTTGTATGATTCTAGTTCTGTAGTAGAAGCCGATTTAGAAATATTAGGTGATCCTGATTACCTAGTAACTAGTAGTAATGAAACTCTTAATGGTGTATATAGTAAATTCTATGGACAAGATGGCTTTACTATTAATGCCAATGGTGGACAAGTTTTTATTGAAATTGATTTTAAGGAAGCAGTAGACTATACTTGGAATGAAGGACAAGTGCAAAACTCTAACGGTACTATTTCTTCAATGGGTGCAGGCATATTGAACATCAATGAGTCAATTCAATTTTGGCCTTATCCACCCAATATCGCTCAAATTGTTCAAGGACTTAGTTATCAAGTAATTACGATTGACAGTTCGTTTAGTAACGGTGCATTTAAACAGCATTTGCATCTAACATTAAATCAATTCCCTGATGCGGCAACACCACAAAACGAATCAGGAAGAGAAAATCCAGCAACACCACAAACACCAAGTCAAGGACAAGGAGCCGCAGGCCCCAATCCTGGTGCAGGTGGAAGTACTACATCATCTACTGGATTGGTACAAGACAATCCATCTAATCAAGCGGCCCCTGCAACATTGCTTACAAGTAATGTTCAAGCACCAGATCAACCTACAACACAGTCATCAACTACAGGTAGTAACTCACGTGATCCTAATGTGATAACAACTGATACAAACACAACAACTACTACAGTTACAGGTGGTACAACAGTAACCGGTGGCGGAGCAACAATAAGAAG
>Ga0007828_1000238_pt1 | contig 15372 bp, 4 predicted proteins | sample CryBogCBE16Oct07_FD_71232 | JGI IMG/M metagenome (GOLD analysis project Ga0007828, IMG submission 71232) | Freshwater microbial communities from Crystal Bog, Wisconsin, USA - CBE16Oct07 | ecosystem: Environmental > Aquatic > Freshwater > Lake | place: Crystal Bog, Wisconsin, USA | collected...
TTAGTTGAGCGTACTCTGTAGCATTACCTGTGCCGGTATATTTCCAACCGGCATTGTAATATGCATTATAAGTCATTAATGCTTGCGATGCATCGCCGTATAATGTTGCAGATCCGCCAATCTGCATAACTTTTCCAGATCCCCAAGTACTTGGTACAGTTCCTATACCTACATTTCCAGTTGAATCAACACGCATACGCTCTGCACCAGCGGTTGATATACGCAGGGTAGATGCAAGAATATTCAGATCCGTATAAGCACTGCCTGCAGCATTAGTTGAATATATACCGTTAGTAGTTGCATCAAATGTAGTAAAAAACATTAATCCAGGTGTTGTACCTATATTAAGATTACCGAGAGTAGCAGCAGTACCTATACCGACTGCACTACCTGTTACAGTTAACGTACTTTGATATAACGGAGCACCTGTACCTTGGCTAATTAATACCTGACCAGCAGTACCTGGACCAGCAAATGCAGTAGTGCCCGAAGCAGATTGATATAGTAGCTGGCCAGCGGTACCACCTAACACAGTTACAGCACTAGTTGTTACCGCGTTAACGCTAGCAGCAGCTGACTGAACTCTAATCACATCGCCTAGTGTTCTAGCAACGTTTAAAGTAATTGTTGTGCCATTAGTTGCAGTAAAGTCACCGTTACCCAAAGCAATACCATTGGCATATACTTGAACACTGCCTACAGTGTAAGCATTTGTTGTTGTGAAAATAGTCTGGCCGGCAGTTGCACTAAACTCTTGAATGACACTTGGCAATAACTGCGTTCCGCCTGAGTATATGCTGCCACCAACATACAAGTTCTGGCCGATACCTGCACCGCCCGCTACTTGTAATGCACCAGTAATTGTTGAGCTAGCATTCGTAGTATTAGTGCTAGTGAATATTCCGCTCATATTCATGTTACCGGATCCGTAACTATGAGCAGTGCCTAATGATAAGTCACCGTTTTGCTGTAATAAAAGGACCTGTTGCCATGCGCCAAACTGGTTGTTAGAATCTCTGTTAGTTCTAACCCACATATACGCAGGCTGGCCTGCGGATCCAGTCTGATCGCCGTATCCAGTCCAGGAAAAATAAGTTTGTGCCATCGAGTTTGCATAATTCGACGACATTGATTGTAAATACCCATACGAGGATGGATATCCAGAAGATGAATACAAGTTTGCAGCATAAAATCCCGTAGGATAACTTGTTGCCGTGGTCGTGCTAGTTGTAGGAACGCCGGATGGATTAATGCCTAAAGTCCATCCATTTACACTTATAGTCGAAGTGCTGTGACTTACCAGACCAGTAGCGGGATTGATAGAAAAACTAGATGTAGTGTATAAAGATCCAGCTGCAGGGCTTGAATTATTTGCGTTAACAAATGTCGGATAGTAACTAGCTGAGGCAGTTTGTAATACAGTATTAATATTAGAAGCGTTAAGGGCAGTCACCGCATTGGTTACTAACGTCGAGGTATTGAATCCGTAGGCATAGTTAGCATATCCAACTAGCGTACTGGCGGTATTGATTAAATTAGTGGCGTTAACTGCATAGCCAACCTGTGTGGTTGAAGTATTTGCTAGACTATAAGCAACCGCAGCTGAAGTTGCAGTGGCCGCATAACCAACCTGAGTAGTTGATGTATTTGCTAAACTATAAGCAACCGCAGCTGAAGTTGCAGTAGTTGCGCTTGTGGCAAACTGAACCTGTACTGTAGAAGTACTTGCTAAACTGTAAGCAACTGCGGCATAGGTTGCGGTCACTGCCGATCCAGCAACAATATTCCATGTACCGGTGGCATTTGTACCACCGGTACTCGGCGCACCGATAGTATTATATGAAATAGTTAGAGCACTGCCGCCGTTGTATGTCTGAGGGCTCGCGCCACCCACACCGGCACTATTAATAGTTAGTAAATTACTAACACTGTTTGCAATCAATGCGGTACCGGCAACGATATTCCACGTACCTGTGGCATTTACACCACCGGTACTTGGTGCACCGATGCTATTATATGAAATAGTTACAGGAGAACTACCGTTGAAAGTACTACCACTTGCTGCACCAGAACCACCATTATTAATTGTTAACGCATTAGCAACACTCAATACCCCAGTACCGGTCGAAACTGCCCAAGGCCCGATAAACATATTTGTAGCAGTAACGATGCCTACAAATCTAGCATTTTGATCAGGAGTTATAGTTAGCGCAACAGTGTTATTAGTTGCAACTTTGAAATTAAATGCGTTAGGAGTACCAATACTTAATGTTCCACCGGCACCATATAAGTAAGTACCGCTTGGATCACTAAATGGATCTATACCCGAATATCCGGTACCATTGATACCGAAGTCACCATAAATCGAAGCGCCAGTTGTACTATTATTATTAAGAATAAAGTCAGCACTAGATGAACTGCCACCATTTAGATTTTGTAAAATTACCTGTGCATAAGTGTTTGTGTTTTCAGAAAACGACGATAGAATATTAGTATCGCTGAAATTTAATGTTGTTCCGACCTGCAATACGCCGCCGTAAGTTTGTGTAACCGGCGGTACGTTAATAATTGCAGCATTTCCTCCAACGTTTATATTTCCGCCGACACCTACTCCGCCCGTAACCTGTAATGCACCCGTGTTAGTTGAAATAGATACAGTGGTATTTGTAATGGTAAAAATACCACTATAGGGGCTGATATTTGCCAACGATGAACCAGTTGATACTGCCCACGGTCCTACGTAAATGCTAGGAGCAGTAATTGATCCGCCTACGTTTAAACTTCCACCTACGCCCGCTCCACCTACGACCTGTAGAGCACCAGTAGTAGTTGACGTTGAAGTAGCTGTGCCACTGATTAACAGGCTTACAGTTGTAGTCGATCCTTGGGCAACTCGAGTCCATGCAGTATTAGCACTACTATAAACATAAGTAATCCCGTTTAATACTGCTGTTTGTCCATTAGATGGTGAAATTGGAAAACTCATGTCTTATCCTAATTGCTCAATGACTACGTTGTAATTTGACGAACTTGTTGCGCCAGTTAATTGTGCAGAAACTCTATACATAAAATTGTAAGTTGCATCAGTAATGTGGTATATGTGTATATCGCCCCAGTGATTCATAAATGGTGTAGAAAGAACTCCTAAGCTGTTACCAGCACTTGTTGTTACAGTTGCAGACAATGTCGAAGCAACTTGTCCGTTACCATAACACAATTGAGCAGCTTGCCCAAATACCTGTATGCTTGTACTGGTATTAGACTGAATATAAAGATACCCAACGTTTGCAAATGCTTTAATAGTATTTACTGCTACAGTAGTTCCTTGGGCAGCATTTGTTACAGATTGTTTTAGAACTGGTGTACTAGGTTGATACCGCATTGCTGTAGAACCGCCAGTAACATCCCATTCAGTACCACCGCGACTTACTAGTTCAAGTGTTTCGCTTGGTTGCATTGTTATAAAACGACTAGTTGTTTGCAACGAGTTAGCGTTATAGATGAATTCTGTAGAAACATTGTTAACTGTAACAGTGTAACTATTACCAGAATGGTTAGCAAAATTAAATTTTCCACCTATTGGAACACTAGCTGATGGTGGTAACACAGTGTTACCAGTCATCTGTATCAGCCAGCCATTTTGTGAAGCACTTAAAGTTCCTGAGAAAGTCGGTGAAAATCCACTGTAACTCTGTTGGCTTAATGTGTATGCACCTGTGCCAATTTGTATACCTGTTCCAACATATAATGTACCACCAATACCAACACCACCTGCGACTTGTAATGCACCAGTAGTTGTTGAAGTTGCAGCAGTAGAATTAGTGACGTTCATTGCCGGAGTATTAACGGCACTAATAGCAGCTTGTCCGGAAATTTCCTCAACATCAATCCAAGGATAACTGCCTGCAGTACCAAAGTCAGTATTACCACCGAGTGCAGTTATGCTTGAAGCGGATTGTACTCTAAATGAAACAACTGTTGTCACAGTTGTCGTAATTACTGTTTCAGCAGGACCGCCAGTAGTTAAGTAAGCAGCACTATTAGTTGGAGAATACATTTCTCCAGATTCACCAATATAAGCACTAGCAGTTTCATTATACCAAGTATATTCTATACTACCAGCACTGCCAGTTGCACCGGGAATTGCACCACGTAGTCTATAAGTTTTGCCAGCAGCTAGTGTAATTTGGCCAGTCGAAGTGTTAACTGAAATATCTGAACCAGCGATATTTTCTAGAACATTACAAATAACGACTGTGCCGGCAGAAATCGTACCAGTTTGCTGAGTAGTTCTTGTATATTTTACAAAGTTAGGAGCCACACCGTAGAAGGGTGATTGTGTACTTACAGTAGCACCAGTAACATCTAACCAATAGCTACTAACACCGTCTGTGGTATATCGATAGATATCGTCAGTTAGGGTATTATACCAATGGTCACCTACTGTCGGATTTGCAGGAGCAGTACTAGTTGAAATAGAACGGACGCCTCCACCTACAACAGTGCCACCTACATATAAGTTGCCACCTAATCCTGCACCGCCACTAACTACTAACGCACCAGTAATAGTAGAACTAGCATTGGTTGTATTAGTAATTGTAAATACATCAGGTGTAACAATAATCTGTGTAGTAACAGTTGTGTATTGAATATCTAATTCTTGAGCAACAACTTTGCCGCCGACGTACAAGTTACCGCCAATACCTACACCACCTGTGACTTGTAATGCACCAGTGGTAGTCGATGTCGATGATGATGTGTTATTAACAAAAAATGTCGAAGTAGTGCCAGTACTTGATGCCGCAGATGCGGTACCAGTGGATACCGCCCACGGTCCTACGAATAAGTTAGTAGCAGTAACTACACCGCCGAAAAATGCGCCGCCTGCTACGCCTACACCACCTGCTACCTGCAATGCACCAGTATTTGTTGATGATACACCAGTAGAACTGGTAATAATATGAATTGTTGAAGTTATAATGCCAGGAGTATATAGATTACCAGTTGAATCAACTGTAAGCTGGCTGGCGACCACGAGGCCGTTATGAACGTAAAAACTTTTATTTTGGCCTGCCACAGTTCCATATCTCCCTAAAGGCAAGTATAAACGGGGTGCATTTCTGCACCCCTATGTATTTATTACACCGAAATGTATATTCTTTGAATCTTTACAGTGTTGGTATTTGCAACGCCTACACCTTGCAGCAATACGTTACCTGTGGCAGTAGTAACAGAGAATGTCATAATCGGAGCAGCACCAGTAAACACCGATGTATCCTGCAATGAAGGAGTAACGCCGTCATGAATGACTAAAATTTCTGAACTTTGATACTGAGAAGTAACAGTGTTACTTACACTGATTACATATTTTGCAGTTCTATACACTGCTAGTGGGAATGTATCTATAGTTGTAATAGTGTTATTAACAGTCTGGCCATTGTCATTTTGAGAAATTGCAGCACCACTACCGATTATAAAACCACCGTTTGCTACCACAGACCCGCCTGCATATACAGACCCGCCGACACCTATACCACCTACTACCTGCAACGCACCAGTATTAGTTGACGATGCAGTAGTATTACTGGTTAGAGTTAATGAATTCTGCCAAGTAGCAGTATTAGTTCCCATAACCAACACAGTACCGACAGTGCCCGATGCAATAAACGAAGTAGCACTAGTACCAATTTGGATCGGAATTACACCCGATACACCACCAGCTATGTTATTTGCTAATGATGCAACTGATGAAATTAATGTTCCGGAGTTTACCCAAGTAGCAGTTGAGCCTGTCCATTGTAGGATTTGTCCAGTAGATCCCGGAGTAATGTAGGAAGTAATGCCTGCAGAACTTTGAATCGGAATAGATCCCTGAGCGCCGCCTGCAATGTTAGTAGCAGTTGTAGCAAGTCCTGCAGTCAAACCAGTAGCTGCTGTCCAAGTTACAGTATTAACACCCTGTGTTAGGATGTATCCAGTAGTACCGGTGGCTGCAAATGTATAAGATGAACCATTGCTAACAGCAAGAGAGCCTGCTGGGCCAATTGCGGTAGCAGCAGTACCACCATTTGCAATGCCTAGTGTACCCGAAAGTATAACTGTACCAGTTTGGTTAGTTGCAGTAAGACCAGTTGTACCGCCTAAGAACTGAGTAACACCTAGGTTAGATACAACAACAGTACCGCCTAATGCTACCGGACTACCCGAAACACCAATTGCAGAATTGCCTGCACTAACTGTAATAGTATTATTGGTTAATGCACTATTTGGAATATTAGTTAAATTAGCACCACTACCAGTAAATGAACCGTTAAAAGTGCCGGAATATAGTGTGTTTATACTTGGATTGTAGTATAATCCGTATGCAGTATTCGGGCTTAGTACACCTGTTGAGCTTGAGAAAATTCCAACATAGTAGCTAGAATTTGCCGTAGCATTAGGCGTCAACCCTACTGTTTGCGCAGCACCAACTACCAGTGTAGAAGTACTCTGCCAAGTAGCAGTTGAACCAGTTTGCATAATAAGAATGTTACCGGCAGACCCTGCAACAATAAACGAAGTTTGACCAGTTGCAGTTTGGATTGGAATATCGCCTGCAATACCGCCTGCTAGACTTGTCGCAGTACTAATAACACCAGCAATAGTAGCATTAATTGTACCAGCAACAGTTAAATTACCGCCGATATAAGAGTTACCTGCAACACCGATACCACCGTTGATAACCTGCAGAGCGTTACCTGCAACACTTGTGCCCGAAGCACCTGAGGCCTTGAAAGTACCTGTAGTGTTTACAGTAATACCGCCGCTAGACACCCAGTTTGCAGCACCGTTAATTGAACTTCCGTCATAATACCATGTAACATACGGAGATGATGTAGTACCAATAGCAAGCCCACTGTTAGCTGCCAGTGACGCCGTAGCAGCCGATGTGTTTAAGAATAAGACAGCATCACCGCTGGAAATATTATTCTTATTGACAATGAACTGTGTACCGTCAACATACAAGTCGCCTGTGATATATGCGGTCCCACCGACTGCAATGTTGCCACCAAAACCTGCACCACCTGTAACTAATAATGCCTGACCTGATGATGTGCTGGTACCATTTGATGTATTAGTGATTGATAATGCGCTCGGAGTTGTCGCGCCGCGAGCAGTGATACTCTGTAGTGTAGCGATGCTATTAATTGTAACTACGCCAGTTCCGAGATTGACCACTAGTTGAGTGTCTGTACCAGCAGCAAGGTAGCTAGCAACCGTTGCAGATGTAAGTACTTGGAACCCGCTACTTAGTATAGATCCACTGACATTTAATGCACCGCCAATGCCTACCCCACCTGCAACTATTAGTGCGCCAGTGTTTGTTGCGTTTGATGTAGCAGTGCTTTGTACAGACAAAGTTCCTTGATCAGTTTCACTTGATGTAAGTGTAATAGAGGTTGCAGTAATTGCGCCGCCGACAACTAATCCGCCGCTAATACCAGCGCCGCCGACTAATACCAATGCACCAGTTGCTGTTGAGTTAGTTGGAGTAGTTGCAGAATTTAGGTACATTACTACAGAAGCAGTAGTAACCGGAGTAGTAGTTGCAGCTACTACAAATCTCATTTGTGTGCCAGTTGTAGTAGTACCAAATACCAAGTCGCCAAGGCCAGCAACTGCGTTAGTGCCGACCATTAAGTAACCGTCGTTTGGCCCAACAGTTGTACCTAAACTGTTAGGTTGCGAACCATCAAAGGTACTGCTTGCAATACCCATATCAATATAAGCACTGCTAGTAGTAACATTATTCGCACTTGCAACAATGTCAGTAGTTGCCTGATTACCAGCATTAACATTTTGAACGTTAATTTCCATGTAACCATTGTAGTTACCTGTGGCTTGGAACATAGTCTGAGGGAACGGTGTATAGTTCTGCACACCTGCATATAACGCACCGTTACCGGTTGCATCGCCGTAAAATACACCGCTGGTAGCACTAACTTGGTTAACTGTAACAACAACAGCAGAACCTGTAATGTTTCCACTTACAGCTAAGTTACCGTAGATATTAGTATTACCAACAACATTTAATCCAGCGCCAATGCCTACACCACCACTGACAACTAACGCACCATTAGTCGAAGTCGTAGAGGAAGTAACATTAGTAATGGTAATAATTTGATTAGTGCTAGAACCTCTGGATGTTACTGTTTGGAATGTGTCAGTGCTAGCAACAGTAATCTGTCCAACAGTGCCTGTAACTGAAATTCCGCTGCCGCCAGTAATTGCAGTAACAGCATATCCACCAACTGTGGCAGTTGTAAGCACTAAGTTTGTAGCACTGCTATAAATCGCGCCGCCAACATATAAGTTTTGGCCAATACCTGCGCCACCGGATACAATCAATGCGCCCGAGTTAGTCGAAGTAGCGTTAGTTGATGACGAAATAACAACAGAACCCGGTGTGTAAATAGTTCCTGTAGTTCCGTCGATTATCGTGCCACCATTGCCTACAGTTAAACCATTGTGTACGTAGAAAAATTTATTTGACATCCGTGTTTGCTCCTGGAAAACTCTACACTATATTTATGTGTTAGGCAGTCATATACGTTGACTGCATTTTAATACTATTACCTGCATTTGCACCAGTGGCATATAATGTTACGACATTGCTAACAACTGTAGCAGTAAATGTCACAATATTTGCTCCATTGGAAAATACCGATGTTTGTTCGATGCTCGCTGCTGCGCCATCTTGAATTAGCCATATTTCACTGGCTTGATATTGATTATTACCTGCATTACTGATACTGATAAAGTATTTTGCTGCTCTATATGTGCTAGTAGGGAACGAATCAACAGCAACCGGACCTGCGTCAACAAAAATATACGGTGAATTAACAACAGTCATTGCGTTGTTAATGGTCAGTGTGCCACCAACATTCAAATTACCACCAATACCGACTCCACCGGAGACTTGCAATGCACCGGTTGTAGTCGAAGTTGACGAAGAGGTATTTGTAATCTGTACGGCATTATTGGTAGTCGATCCTCTTGACGTTACAGTCTGCAGAGTAGACGTATCATTGAAAATAAGAGTACCTGAACTACTGGTGACAATTTGTATGTCAGTGCCGCCGCTTATTGAGCTAGCAAAACTTGAAGTAGTTAGAACTGCCTGTCCGCCTGCGTAGAATGTTCCGCCAACATACAAGTTTCCGCCGATACCTACGCCACCGGCAACTGTTAGTGCGCCCGTAATAGTCGAAGTAGCTGAGACAATGCCCAATATTGCCACTGTAGATGTGCTAGCTGCGGTACCAATATTAACAACAGTAGTCGAACTAGTTAGGCCGCCAGTGGCGATATTAACTGTTTTGGTCGAACCAGCAGCGGTTGCACCACTTTGAATGTTAGTAGTTTGGCTGCCTGTAGCTACACCTATATTAAGGTTTCCCGTCGAGTTGCTTGCACCTATAGTGGAGGGTGCAGAGCCGGAACTTACACCGAGAAGGAATCCACCTTGACTACGAAGAGTACCATTAATATACGCGCTATCCGCACCTAGTGCATATGTGCTTCCTGCAGTTACGTTTGTACCTGCAACAGGGGTGTTGAACCAAGTCCCATAAAGGTTTGTAACTGTAACAGTAGTATTTGCAGCAACATAAGTCTGTGGTGCAAACAAATTCATGTATGCATTAGTAACAGTATTCGACGCGGAGGTTGTAGTATCTGTAAATGTACCAACCGACTGAATTAATCCAACACCATTTGTTCCCCAAGCAGGAACTGAGTTGTTGCCCGGATTTAATACGTGCTGTCCGTTCACAATTACTGTACTAGTTGAACCAGTGGCAGTTGTACCAATTGTGATAATGGTGGTTGAACCAGATAGACCACCTGTGGCGATATTAACTGTTTTGGTGTTGCCAGCAGTGGTTGCACCTACGTGGATATTAACTGTTTGTGAAACAGTAGACTGACCAAGGAAGATTATGCCAGTGGCTCCTGCATTGTTCCCGATTGCAATGTTACCAGAGCCTTGGCTGATAGTTACGCCGTTAGAACCGGGCGCTACCGTAAAAGGCCCTTGGTTTACCGTCAGCCCACCAGTGCCAAACCATCCACTATCTGCACCGATTGCATATCGGTTTGTCGCGGCAACATTATTCCCACCTATTGGATTTGAGAAGTATGTACCATATAAACTTGTTATAGTAATAGTATTAGTTGCCGAAACTGTAGCAGCACCAATGTTGTTAATATAAACGGCCGCAACAGTGCCAGTTGATGTTAAATCAGTATATGTTGCGGTATTTTGAACAAATGCAACACCGTTTGTAGTCCATGCAGGAACGGAGGTCTTGACCGGATTTAATATAACCTGTCCATTTAATGCAATTGTACTAGTTGAACCAGTGGCAGTAGTACCGATTGTAACAATGGTAGTTGAACTGGTTAAGCCACCAGTGCCGATGTTGACGGTTTTGGTGGAGCCGGAGGTGGTTGCGCCCGCTTGGATGTTGGTGATTTGAGTGGCTGTGGACTGCCCAAGGGTGATCGTGCCGGTACCAGATGTGCCCCCAATGGTTATTAACGCTGTAGTTTGATTTGCGACGTTAAATGCCGAAGCCCCTCCAAGTAGATTAAGAGAACCCACTACTGCGGCGGTACCACCTACAGAAAAGTTTCCTGCACAGCTAATACTATCAGCACCTAATGCATAAGTAGTAGTGCCAGACACGCCAGCATTGCGAACAGGTGCCGCAAAATACGTCCCATAAAGGTTTGTGACCGTAATAGCATTTGTTGCCGCATAAGTCTGCGGCGCAAAATAGTTCATATACGCAGTTGTCACAGTAGTCGATGCTGTAGTTGTTAAGTCAGTAAATGTACCTGCTGTTTGAACAAATGCAACACCGTTTGTAGTCCATGCAGGAACTGAATTATTACCTGGTGATAATAAAATTTTACCGCCAGCGTAGAGTCCATTTCCGATACCGACTCCGCCTGCAACCTGCAATGCACCAGTGTTAGTCGACGTCGATGTTGCAGTATTTGTTATATAGACAACATTAGTTGTTGTTGCACCTCTATTAGTGACACTTTGAAGAGTCGAGGTATCACTAATAACTAAAGTACCTGTTCCTGTAGTAGATATAGAAATATCTGTACCAGAAATAATTGCAGCAACAAATGAAGAAGCAGTGGTTAATTCTTTTGTTACAGGATTGTAGTATACTGACCAAGATGTTGCACTTGATGATGCATCATTTCTAATAGGTGCAACATAAAATGCACTTGCATTACCAGCATTTAACACAACACCAGATGCATTGAGAATAATAGTACCGGTTGCTTGATTAGTTTGACCTGCCAGTCTACCAATTGCAATAGAATTTGTGCCTTGCAGTGTCTGACCTGCTTGATACCCTATAGCAATTGCATAGTTACTTTGTGTATTTTGTCCAGCAGTATAACCTAACGCTAGAGCACCTTGTCCTTGAGAGAATTTTGCAGCATTGTATCCTAATGCAACCGCATTAGTTCCTTGAGAACTGTATCCAGCATAATACCCAATTGCTATAGCGTTATTTTGTTGATAATTTTGTGCAGCATAATACCCAATTGTTATAGCATTTGAACCTTGATAATACTGTGCAGCAAGGTATCCCATGCTAACTGATCCGGCACCTTGTGAAAATGCTCCTGCTCCGCCGCCGATGCTAACAGCATTAGTTCCCTGCAAATTATATCCAGCGGCGCCGCCGATTGCAACACTATTTTGACCTTGTGAAGTTTGTCCAGCTTCTTCTCCGATCGCAACACCAAATTGACCTTGTCCCGAGTATCCTGCAGTATCACCAATTGCAACAGCGTAATTACTTTGTGTTGATGCTCCTGCAAGGTTACCGATTGCAACAGAATTTATACCTTGAAAGGCCAAACCAGCTTGATACCCTAACCCAATACTAGTTGTTGAAATTGTAATGTTGCTAGCAAAAATGTTACCGCCTACGTTGACATCTTCACCAATACCGGCGCCGCCTGCAACAATTAATGCGCCAGTATTTGTGCTTATAGATTGATCTATCCCGGTAACGGATAAATGAACAAAACTAGCAGTAGTTACATTTAACGGAGAACTCAATGATAGAGTATTTGCCGTTACATTGGTAAAAAATCCAGAGGCCGAACTATTTGAACCAATAATTAGGTTATCTAAGTATCCAGTTCTGCCTGGATAGATATAGACAGTGCCGTTATTTGTCGGTTCAATAGTAACGTCTTGTCCGTTATTAGGCGATAAAGTAACTCCGCCTGTAACTGACAAGTTTTTAAACACAGTTTCAGTATTAACTTGAAGATAGTTAGTAATAATAGTTGTTGCAGTTATGCCATTAATATATCCAACTTGAGCAGTTAAATTTGTAACTGTTAAGGATGAGAATGTACCAGTACCTGCATTTAACGTTTGGCCGTTAATATAAACATTGCCGTTTAGATTTAAAGCACCAGTACCGGTAGACTGAATAGTTAAATTACCATTCGGAACCGAAGTTTGAATAGTACTACTAGTAAATGCTACTCCACCGAGGGTATTTGTAAACTGTAACTGCCCATTAGACCCAGTAACCAGTGTATATCCGGTAGAAGTTGTAGGAGTTTGACCAAGATTTGGTTGAGCACCATTAAGAGTGATAAAATAAGTCGAAGTACCGGAAGTACCCTTCAACCCTACAGCGTTGTTTAATAAAGTAGGCATCTTAGCTGTTTGCCGTCTCTAATACACTTAAAGTCAGTTTAATAACACCTGGCACTTCTGCATAGGCAATAATGCTATCTAAACTTTCAATAATCATCTTTCCAGATAACACGCTAGCTGCATTGTTATTAGGTATCGGAAATCCTACAACTTGTTCCGTTAAAGTATGTCCAGGCTGACCTCCATTTCCTTGGTTGTCGGGCAAAACAGTGTTATTTCTATAGTGAGAAAAGGTTATTAAATGAGTACTAGTATTATCAATATTAGCAGCATTTGCCATAAGGATGATAGATGTAACTCCTACTGGTGCAGTGTACACTGTGGCAGTTGTAGAAGTACCAAGTACCGCAGTTTTAGTTTTAAAAGTGTTTAAAGGTAGCTGTGCCATCTGTTATTATCCTTATTCAATTGCTAATATAAACGGAGTCATGTTTGCAAACAATGACTTAGTAAAGGTTCTTCCTGATAATACACCAGTTGCTTGGCTGATTACCAGATCCGGACCAATACGGAAATCACCATTTTGATCAGTCGAGGTAAAGAATACTTTACCATTATTTAATTGTATTACTTCTTGAGATTGAATCGGGTCTGCAACTCCTGCCTGAGGGAGTGCTCCATAGTTTGATCCAGCTCCAACATATTCGAACGTGTAACCACTTGCTGACATATATGATCGTTGATAGAAATTAATCACAGCCTTGTCTGAGAATAAACCTGGATCAGTAACAGTTTCCTCAAGTTCGACTAGATGGAATGTTCCAGTTTGTGCGTAAAAACTCTTTCCTGCAATTACTGCATTGTAATTTCCACCATTTGCAAGGTCATTTACAACTGCGTCTACGATTAATCCAATATCTCTAAATGAAGATGTTGTGTTATAGCTTGCTGTTGAGATATTGCTTACATATTTTGCAGTTTCTGCTTGTATAAATGCTCTATTTTCGACTAAAAGACCTGCTGCACTTGCTGCTCCACTAGGTAATGTACCGGATTTTGTAATAGCAGGAGCAGAATTTAGTCCATTTAACAGGATACTTTGAATAATATTCAAATCGTTGGCAATAAATGATCCAGCACCTGCTCCCCCTTGCAGAGTAGGATCAATAACTTGAACAGTTCCTGTTTGCAAAGGAGTTACTGCTTGGTTTGCAATAATTTTTTGAGTTAACGAGTTGATGAACACTGTACTGCTACTGCACACACTACGAGATGTGCTTGGCAACAATAATGTGCCAGAAGTAAGAGTTGATGCTGCAACAGTACTCGACAGCACAGTATAATACGCATTACCGCTGGTATAGATGTTGAAATAGTTGCTATTATTCGCATCACCGCCGCCGGAATTTAATGGTAAATTCAACGTTATGCTCTGATAGTTAATATCACTGATTATTGTTCCAGTAGTTACATAAGGTTTACCAGAGGAATCATAATTTTTACCAGTTTGATCAATTACATAAAATGCCTGTCCTATAGACATATTAGTAGTATCAATGCCAGTAATTGTAATTGTACCGGTAGTTAATGTAGCAGCATTAGTACTTCCACCTAAATATCCAGACAACCCTTGATTATTCACATAACCAGTAGGAGGAATTACTTCCATTACCTGTCCAATATGCGGTCTTAGTGCAGGATCTGCAATAAAGACTTCTAATGTGCCGTTTTGCGGATAATATCCTGTAGGAAAATATGGAAGAACTGGAGGATTTGAAACATATCCTGTAAATTCTCGTGATCCATATCCCTTGGCTGTTAAACAATAATCACCAAAGTTGGAATTTGAATTAGTAATGGAGCAAATTCCACCACTGTCTACAATAACAGCCTGATTGCAGAAAATAGTAAACACAGACACTAGCTGCGCATAACCACTATTTGTAATGTGAATCCCGATTCCGCCTTGATTAACCTGTGTAAATGCATCATAAACAAACGATGCAATCGGTGACCTGCTAGATACTACACTACCGTCAACTAGGCTTCCGCCCATTGCTCCGATAGGATTGATTGCTCGTTCTGCCCAAGTAGCAGGAATATTAGCAGCTAACGTCGGATAAACTGAAGTTTGACCAAAGTATAACGTGCTGTTGTCACCATTACCTACTGTACTTTCACTGATATTCACCTGATAAACATTGCTGCTTACAGTTGTAATGCCAGTTATTACTGGAGCAATCTTAGTATCATCCGAACTTAATCCAGTTTTTACAAAAATTCCATTACCTTGGAACACAGTAGGAGCAACAGATGGTCCATTTTGTATTATATTAGTAAGAATTCCAAAGTTTCTTGACACTGATGGCGTAGCAATTGCACCTTTATCATAAAATGGAAGGAATACCTGCGTATCTGCTACCTGTGTAGCGTTAACAAATGCATTAACTTCGGATTGAATAAATGATCTATTAGCTTCTAATAATGTAGCAGCATTTTGTACGAATGTATTACTACTAGGAGTTAAATTGATCGGGGTTTTCGGTGGTGCAGCAGCAGGACCATTATTGATAATATCAGTAATAAGAGAAATATCTGCAGAAACAAATGCAGCTTCGATCGCAGTTCCTGCAGGAAGGTTAGTAACTTGTGATACAGTATTTTGATAAGTGATCGGAATA